>VTLG01017191.1_pt1 | contig 11135 bp, 22 predicted proteins | sample 4694571 | NCBI WGS metagenome assembly VTLG01 (sample SAMN12604809, study PRJNA352737) | marine metagenome | biome: ENVO:00000447; feature: ENVO:00000209|ENVO:00000569|ENVO:01000036; material: ENVO:00002151; isolation source: viral sequences binned using virsorter ... | reverse complement strand
GGTTTCCCATACAGGATCATTCAGTTTTTTATCCCAGTCCTTTCTATACTCCAGTATTCTATCACATATTACCAGAGTTTCAAGTGAGGTTTTCTTCCCTAGATAACTCTTCAAAATAGGAGGATGACCATGAGAACAATCAAAGACTTCATCAATCTTCTTGTCCTCAAAGAGAGTATTAACTTCCTCCTTAAAGATGTAAGATAATGACTGAACTTTCTTCTGCCACTCTTGGTATCTTCCCTCACCTTCTTTAATCATCTCACCAATCCACATGGTTCCTGGATCAGTAGAGTATATAAAATTTGATACAAAGAATTCTTCTACTTCTTTATCCTTCTTCTGCCTAGCAAATTTCTCAAACCAAAACCTATCCTTCCTCTTATAGAAGGCTTGATGTGTTGCTCTGGTCTTACCACGATACTTATGATAATCATAATGATCTTTGGTAAAGTGATTCTTCAGAGACAAATAACAACGATATGCATCAAACGGCATCATTCCTCTTGTGCCGTTACAATATTAAATGCCAAAGTAATTCTTTCTTTATTAACAGTCTGCGGTTCTACATGATGGAATACTGAAGCCGGGAACATCACCATCGTTCCATCCCATCCTTCATAACCACAACCATACTGATCAAATATAGTAGGATGCTTATGATTCTTATAATATATCACACCTGAAAGCAATCCTGCATGGTTATGTCTTGGATTATCATCTCCTTTATATGCGAAGTTAGTCCAGATATCATACCCATCAAAGTGACCATCCCACTTTCTTAATTTAAACTCTCTATTATTCTTACCCATTCCCCAATACTTTGCAGTCAATCTTAATACCCATGCCAACCAAAAAGATTGTTCGATTAAATGAGGAGAGATAGAACACTGATATGAATTATGTGCCTTACCATCATGACTAAGATACCCTACATTCTCATGGGCTTTCAGTGCTGCTAATGAACTATTCTTAAACTTCTTACTTTCATTTACCCATACATCAAGTTCCTTTTGAATCTGTTTAGGTATATCAAAGATAAGAACAGGGCATCCTTCTAGAAGTCTTCTGGATTCTAACATTATAAAAAACTAATAAGGGTATTTTTTTGGGAGGATTTTTTTTCGACTTTTTTGAAACTAAAGTGGTAATTTCGCACGGGAACTTCTCTTTAAGAAGTTAAGTTCTTGGGCTTCATACTTAATCTTTTCTTTCAATGGTTTAGATATAAGTTTAGGTACAGATTCTACATCAATATTATTCTGCTCACAAAAATGAATGATAGCATCAATATAATTCATGTCTTTATTAAGGAGGACCAGTTTCTCAATCGCCTCTGCAAACCTAGCAGGACAAAAGAACTTGCTCTCCATTACTTTTTCTAATTCATTCTCAGGCATTCTCTGTCCCAGTATTGTTAGATACAAATTCTTTAATATACCTCACTAATAATTTAATATAATCCCCTTTGTTTCTTTTGTCAAATACCTTTACTTCACCTTCTGGAGTTACCATAATGGTGATGAGTTTCTTAACAGGGATATCAGTCAACTCATAATAAGCAGCAGCATAAAAGGTTTCCTGTACGAAATAGTTTTCCAACCACTTCTCAGGTTTAATCTTAGTAGATGTTTTAAAATCTATAACCGCTAATTCACCCTCATATTCTGCTATACAATCAACTCTACCGGCAAGACCAAGGTACTCAGAGTAAAGGGTTCTTTCTATAGCGTGTATGTTATTTATCTTATCCAGATATGGTGCCGCATGATGAAACATAAACTTAGTAGCAGGAAGGTAATCCTCCCACACCAGATCTCTATTCTCCAGATATGCCTGAGCAGCTTCATGAAAATCTGTGCCACGAGCAGTTGCCTTCCTAGTAATTTTGTTTGCTTCCTCTATACCAATTCGTGCTCTCCACTTTGTAAAGATCTCACGGTTATAAAAAGAAGTCACCGAAGTAATAGATGGAACCCACTGACCATCAGGGAGTTCATACAATCTACAACCCGGTGTATCTTTCTTTTTTAATTCAAGGTCACCTAAGTAATTACAATGATCAAAGGTCATAAAGTCGTTTCCAATTTAGCAATAAGATACTCTTTAACAAATCCAGATCGAACAATATCTTCGATAGTGAATTCCATGATATCAATTGATGGCATTGCACGAAGTATATTCATGAAATCAATAACCCCATTTCTATCATTAGTCTTGACCAGATCAGTCTGGGTAGCATCACCACAGAACATAATCTTAGAGTCTTGACCTACTCTTGTTATTATACTATCAAGTTCGTGAAAATTCAAGTTCTGAAATTCATCAACAATTATTATTGCCTTGTCGAATGTTGTGCCTCTTATAAATGAGGTGCTCCAGAAAGAAATAGTTCCCTGTGTTTTAAGATTCCCATAAAGCATTTCAAAATCTGCTTCACTAGGCATCTCAAACATATACTTTACCATATTCTTGTAAGGAATTTGATAAAGAAAGGACTTGTCTTCATGATCACCAGGAAGAAAACCAATTTCCCTAGTAGCAACAAGAGACCTAACGATATATATTTTTTCGTAAGGAGTTTTTTCGTCCAGGACATCTCTAAGGGCCTTATAGAGGGTAATAAATGTCTTACCCGTACCAGCACATCCATATGCAACTAGGTTTTGTCCCTTGTCATATGAATTAAATAATGCTTCTTGATTTGGAGTGAGGGCTTCTACATTCCTCATCAAATCTAAATTTATAGGTTTCTTTCTCTTCATTTGCTTTGCTGTTAATCCTGCACCAATAGGTTTTGTTTGTGATCTATTTTTGGTTGGCATGTTATTCAGTCAGGTTCAATAACAGATTGGGTTGAGGATTCATAAGATCCTTTACGTGCTAATCGTGCAGAAATACCTCCTGCTTCCTCAGATTTCTTCAAGACTTCACCCCATCCTGGATTCTTATTAACAAGTTTATCTCTCCACTCACCCACCTCACCTACACCAGGCATAGTTGATGGATCAGACCAATCTCTAGTCCACTCTGGGTTATCATCACACCACTTAGACCATTCATATACACTTAGAACAACTTCTTTTTGTTCACCAGATTCTTTGTTAATAACAGGGTACGTAGCCATACAAATTCAAATAGTGTTTACAAATATTTAGGAAACCCAGTCAAGTGCTTGGGAAACTATGGGAAATTGTCCCACAAAAACCTTACGAACTTCTTCTACAAGATCGATATGCTCTTTCTGTGTTCCATGTGCAGAACGTAGTTTTATATAGTGAATCCAAGAACGACAAGAACCTGTCATGTATAACCGTGTAGGAGTAGCAAGAGGTAATACAAATCTAGCACACTCCTTTGCTATACCATCATGAAGCATCTCCTTATAAAGATCTATAGATGCATCAAAATGTTTTCTCATCTTACCATTATATTTTTCAACTATTTTAGGATCTACATCATCAATAGAGTTCTGTCTATTCTTTTCATCCTGACTACGAAGTTCAGGCAAAGGTATGTCCTCTCGAATGTGAGAAACATCAGCATACCTTTGAGAGAACTCTTGGTAGGTGAATGATCTATGCCTTAGTATCTGTGCTGCAAGACCTCTAGTAGTTTCAATCTCTACCGTCATGTGTGCTTGCTCGAAGACGCTCCAGTGTCCATGTCTAATACAATAGGATAAAAGACCAGCAACCTTAGGATTATCCTGGTTCTGAGGGTTACTGACCCTTGCTACGTACCCCATTGTTTCTTCTGCTTTAGGGGTAACACTTATTAGTTTAACTTTCATTGATATGGTGTATAAGGTGGTTCTTGATCAAGTACAGTATGTTCAAATTGTTCAGTATCAAAGTAAGATATACCAGTCTTACCTTCTCTCTCATCTAACACTTCATTAATAAGGATCTTTAATTCCTTTACCATCTGAGGGGTATGTAACCTACGTGGTCTAACCACCATAGGTTTATACTCTTTCTTCTCACCTTTAAGCTTAGCTGCCTCTTCTGGAGATAAGGGAGCACCCATTCCTTGAGTGTCTATGTATGATCCTGGTGTTGGTTTATCTGCCATAATCAATCAGGGTAACCATCGTCGTCATCAAAGACTTCATCATAATCAGTAAGTCGTGGAGTCACATCCTTATAGGTCTGGTACTGATAGGCATCAACATCCGAATGAACTTCAGATTCTAATGCATCCACAAGGGACTTAAGGTTGCGAACAATAAGTTTTAATCTTTCCTTGTCCATATGATTCCTTTTCCATCTAATTATAAGACAAAAAAAGAGCACCTGTCAAGAGGTGCCCTTTAACTTAGTCCAAGTAAGACTTATTTCACCGCGCACACACAGTCTTTGACTCTGTATGCTTGATGCCTCTGTAGATTAGTTCAGAGACCTGCTTCTGACAACTCTTGTTGTCATTGGTATCATACTTGATACCTCTGTAAGTGACTTGTGCCATTGTGTTACTCCTAAAGTAGTTGGATTTTAAGGCCCGTTCCTTTAGTCGTTTGCGTCCCCGAAGGGATGAACGTACCCGTTCCGCGACTTACTTGCGCCTCTAATGAGGTGAACGATTGTGTTAATATTAACACAGTTACTTTATTTAGTCAAGCATAACTGTAACATGTGTTACCGTTTTTACATATCTTCAATTTTATAAGGACACATTATCCTTTCAACGATACCACGAGCATGATTATTGTGCTCAATAAGTTTATTCATCCAGATTCTTTCTGCCAGAGTAACTGATCGTCCCAACTTTACTCTGCAAGCAATCTCGGTTACTCGCAACCTACTATCTTTAGAGAGCATTGATAACTTGGGGTAGTAATTGATGTTCTGCCTGTTGGATTGCTCTAGTTACAGTCTCTACAGTATCTCCTGGCAGAATAGGAACTGTCTGTTGTTTTATTACTGCACCCGAATCCAATTCCTCTGTTACCCAATGAACAGAGCATCCTGTTTCCGCCTCACCTGCCTTCATGGCCTGCTCTACTGCATGCAATCCTTTATACTTAGGTAATAAAGATGGATGTAAATTTATAATCTGACCTGCATATGCCTCACAAAATTTCTTAGAGACTATCCTCATCCACCCTGCCATGACAATCATATCAACTTGATATGCTTCAAAGAGTGCAATGATCTCATCTTCATTCTTACTATAGCAGGATTGTATATTCAATCTATCTGCTCTCTTCTTTGCCTTACATTTCTTTTTATTATAGACCATGATAACTACATCATGATCCGGACAGGAATGAACTATGTTCTCAAAATTGCTACCGTTACCGGAGCACATGATACCAAGTCTCATAGGGGATTACCATCCTTATCAAGTAAACCAAGTTTCTTTATCTGAGCGAAGTTAGACTTCTCATTCTTTTTAATCTTTTTATATTCTTTAATAAGTCTTTCCACTTCTGCATTAGATATATTAACTTTCAGTTCTTTGTCTTCTTCCTTCTTTACAAAACCCAATCCACCCTTCTCCGTTTCTTCTAGACCATCAACATAATCATTGATGTTCTCCTGAATCTCATCCCGAATAAGAGCATTGATCTGAGCTCTAAGTATATCATCTTCGTTGTTCATCGTTTCTTCCTCACTTTCTTTTCTGGTTTCTTAAATCCATACATGGAAGGATTTACCGTACCATACCCCCATTCAATCGCCTGTAATGCATCTTTACCATACTTATCATAATAGAAGTCAAAAATGTTAACCTGCTTCCCTGAGCGTGTCACATCGATGTGCGATGTACCATCAACAGTATACCTAATGATACAAGCATCACTAGGAAACTTCTTATCCTTTGCTTTATCTTCAGTTGTCTTCTCTAAAAGAACTTCACAAGAATAGTCTGAGGGTTGAATCTCTGCTACTACCTCGTCTCCTTCTTCTGCCACAACATCTTTCTCCGCAATTATTTCAGCAGTCATGATTGATTCACGTAAGTACGATCACCCCATACAATATCGGGAAATGCTTCTTTAACCTGTTCATAAGTAACCTTATACTTGTCAGTCAACCTCTTATCTTTTACAAGACAAATAAGATCTGCTTCTTTAGGATGAAGTCCTTCAAGCATTTGAACAAACATAGATTCTCTACGGAGACCACTCAGTTCATCATTACCACCCTTAATAAAATGATAAAGATTTTTCCACTCTCTTCTTAAAGATGTATGATCTGTTCCTTCAGGTACATCATTAGGAGTATAAGGTACATCCCCATCAGGTAAAGCTGATGTAACACTAGGATCAAAATTCCAAATAAGAACAGCAGTCAATGCATCATCTCTATATTGTTTAAGAACCTGAACCTTCTTTGCCTTTGTCCTTTGCTTGTGTACAAGTTCAAGGATCTCTGACATGAAAGGATTAGGTGGGAGTTTTTCAATCGTCTTCGTTGTCTTCGTTGGTGTCATAATTGTTTTCAAATCGAACTGCTACAATTTCATCAGGAACCAGTTGCCCGTTTTCATCGAACATCTCTGGATGAGTATACACTATCTGAGGTGTAGTTTCATAAGAATGTTGTCTTGCCATCCATCCTATCATACCCCCAACTAATAATGCAAGTAGCGATACAATGGTCGTTAGAGTCAGAGTTACTATGGTTGTTTCCATGATACTTCTCCAGAGATTTACTTTTTTTTGATGTCTAAGGACAAAGTAATCTCTCGATTGAAGAAAGAAAACTTGACCTGAAAGGTTTTAGGCTTAGGTTTCTTCCTCCTATTACGTAACAACAATTCCACTCCTCTGTTTATCTCCAGAGGTTTGTCTTTATTTAGAGTGCTTTTTTGGTCTGCCTGGTCTTCTGTCATAACTATACCTCGCTGCATCCTCAAGGATGCCTCCCAAATAATTCATTATCTTTCTTGCTTGGGGTTTAGGAATGTGTCCATAACCCTCACGCAATTGTTGGTGCTCACTATCACGTCCTCCTTTAATATATTCCTTAAGATCTAAAACTAAATTACCAATCTCTTGTGCAGTAGAACTCCTAAGAAAAGTATCTACTTCTAATTTAGTTGTCTTACGATACTTTAAGAACTCATAGAACTTGAGAGTTAACTTACCCTCAAAAGCATAGTCTATTGCATGTTCCAATAGTTCATATACATTATCGAAGTCATCTTCAGGACGTTTCATTAGACCAGGTTATTCTCCTTGAGGTAAGATACAGTTTCGGTACAACCCCCAAGGTTATCTCCATTTAAAACAACCTGAGGGAAGGTAGACCCTTGACCAAACTGTTCATAGAAACTTGGTCGATCAAAGTCCCTATCGAGTTTATATATGACATGCCTAAGTTCTGCGAGTCTTAATACTTCCTGAATCTTGCTGCAATAAGGGCAACCATCACGCGAATACACTGTAAAATTCATAAGATCTGACATGTGATAATTAAAAATTTTATTTAGTCTTCCCCACTATCTCTAAGATGTTGGTTCAGAAGATAAAACCATACTACACCCATAACCATAATAAGTGCAACCCTTATTGAACTGGGTGACATATCAATCATAACACCTGCACTACTCCTTTTACATCAGGTATCTCCATCATCAATTTCTTTTCAATACCCTGCTTCAAAGTCATAGAACTCATGGCGCATGTAGAACATGCACCACCTAATCTAACTTTAACATACCCCTCTTCAGTCTCAACATACTCTAACCACCCTCCATCTGCTTCGATGTAGGGTAAGAGTTCACTAAGGACTTCAATTACATTACTATCAGTGAGTTCCATTATAATAGAATAGCACCAATAACAAATCCTTTAACGAATGAAATGACGACTACTTGATAGTCTGTCCATCCAAACTTGTCTTGACATTTTTTGATAAGGTTTTTATCCCATTCAACTACTTTGTCGAATGCTTTTTGTGCTTTGTCTGGTAATCCCATTACTGTGTACCTAATAAGTTGGCTAATGTTTGCTTATAATCATCATCAAACAGTTGCAGTCCTTTATCAGTAAGGACATGTCCGTACATCTTTTCAAAAACTGCTGGTGGCATAGTAACTATGTCAGCACCATGATAAAAACATTCAGTTACACTGAAGACATCTCTAACAGAAGCAGCAAGAACTTTAGTAGACACTCCCTGCTTTTTAAACAATTCAGCAATGAAACGAACACACTCTGTACCATGAATAGAATTGTCCACAAGTCTCCCAACAAAAGGAGAAACATATGCAGCACCGGCCTTCGCCGCTAGGACCGCCTGTGCTGAGTTAAAGATCAAAGTGACGTTAACCCTTATCCCTGCCTTGGAGAGTTCATTACACGCCATTAGACCGTCATATGTGCAAGGAACTTTAATAGTACAACAGTCACCATACTGTTCTGCTAATCTATGTCCCTCTGCAACCATCCCTGCAGCACTAGGATCAACCACTTCCATACTAATATCTGCTAATCCCATTCCCTTCAGTTCATGATAGACATCCTCAGGTTGACGATGACTCTTCATAATAAGAGATGGATTAGTAGTCACACCATCAATTAGACCGGTGCCAAGATGTTTTTGAATGACTTGACAATCAGCCGTATCTAGAAAAATCTGCATAAAAATAAATCGTTCCGTTTAGTATATATTATACCATAAAAAAATCCCCCTACTCTGAGGGGGATCTTAGATATTTAATTTGTTAGACTAATTGTTAAACTAGAACCTCCTTACAGATTCGTTTGCAGACAGTCGCTGTGTCATCACACTCGATGAGGCACTGAAAATAATCATTTACTGCGGAATCGGGATCGTGTTCTTCTACTTCTGTTTTCCAACCCGCTAATTGATTATAGGATACTAGATTGTGCATTGATGACCTCCATTTTAAACATTTGAACACCATAACCAAAAGGTCTGGTTACATCTTGTTGTCCTCAAGTCTACTATTATTTAGTCAGGAAAGCAACACAAGAACGGGTTCGGTTTTACAAAAATAAATGCCTACGCACTTCTACCTACCCTCTCTTGATCTATTTCTAATAGTAATATGATTCCCTTCTATAGCAAACTCTAATTTATCTCTATGATCCCATAATAGTTCTTCATATAGGTGATCAAGTTTCTGCATGTCATCCCAAACATCTGTAGGAGTAGGTTCACCCCAGAAAGGATTGTCTTCCATTAAGCATCTCCTTTTTTCTTATTTATTCTTCGGGGGACCTGAATGGTCCATGATCCACCCTCCAAATCAACCATCTCAAACTCTTTCTTATTCTTTTCAATCTGATTCAAATAAGCCTCACGTCCTGGTTTAGGTTGAGTGTCTCCATACTGTGGGATCTGGAATCCAAATGTCTGACACTCCTCCGAATCATTCAAATCAATACCACACTCCTCTGCATACTCCCAGATAGCAGTATCTACCTGACCAAAGAGTGAATCAAAGGTCATTCTCTTTCTCAAATCATTCGCAATATTATCTACGTGCTCGTCTGCTAAATCTACTCCACATGGTCTTGCCTTAACCAGGCTATTAAGATTGATAACAATCTTACAGTCATTGTAAATGCACATAATTAAGCAAACTCTTTTAGTTTTTGTAAGATGTACTTGTATGCTTCTACTATATCACCTTCATCCTTTCTAAACAAGTCCTTATCAAACCTTTCTTTACTTCCTTCTCTCCAGAGTCGCATTCCGTCAGGTGATAGTTCATCAGCCAAGAGTAAATTTTGTTCAGAATCATAACCAAACTCCAATTTAAAATCAACAAGTGTAATACCAATCTCACGAAAGGTTTTTGATAGGATAGCATTTACTTCTCTAGCAATCTGTTCTAGATCACTTAAAGGATAGTCACCCATCAACCTAATACGATCCTCTGTAAGTAAAGGATCATCCTTCTCATCATCTTTCAGATAATACTCAACCAAAGGCCAATTAATAATGTGACCTTCTTCTAGTGTTGTCTGTCTGACTATAGAACCTGCAGCAACATTTCTAACTACAACTTCTATGGGAATAATCTCTACTCTCTTACACCACATTGCCCTATGAGTGGACATATCCATGTAATGAGTTTTGATTCCATGCTTTTCCAATAATTGAAAAAGAAATTCAGAAATCTCACAACAAACAGCACCCTTACCTTCAGGGAAATCTATCCTCCTACCATTACCAGCAGTAACTTTGTCCTCATATTGGATGAGAACTTGATCAGGTTCAGCAGTACTAAAGACTGTCTTTACCTTTCCTACAAAAAAATCAGTATCAGACATATCAATGAGGGTTATACCACTTCATTAGAACAACGGTAGCAATGATTCCTACCACAGCTCCAAGACCTATCCACGAAAGTACTGCCATAATCGATGGTCAACATGCATGTATTCTATATCACCAGTCAGGATATGTCCAGTCCCCTATGTCAGTTTTTCTACTGGTCTTTACTCTTCTTATTGTACACTCCTTACATTCATAGGAATATGAGGATAATAAATTCATATTCTTACGGGTACGATAAAATCCATGCAACAAATTCTTTTGCTCACCACAAACCCTACACACTCTTTCTTCTAATAAGAGATGAGCAAGTTTTAATTGGTCGTCTAATTCCATGCATTAAAAAAGACCCTAAGTTAATTTAGGGTCTTTTCTACTAGGACTTATCGACACACAGTGCCTAGCCAATAGAAGGTGCTACCAATGCTACCTCTGTTACCTCAGCAGATGCTAAGTCTAGAGGAAAGTTGTGAGCGTTTCTTTCATGCATAACTTCCATACCTAGGTTCGCCCTATTGAGCACGTCGGCCCATGTCGGAACTACCCTACCCGAAGCATCTAAGATACTCTGGTTAAAGTTAAACCCATTCAGGTTGAAAGCCATTGTACTTATACCCATGCTAGTAAACCAGACGCAAACGACTGGGAATACTGCCAGGAAGAAGTGTAGAGAACGACTATTGTTAAACGATGCATACTGGAAGATCAAACGACCGAAGTACCCGTGGGCAGCAACGATGTTATATGTCTCTTCCTCTTGTCCGAATTTGTATCCATAGTTCTGTGATTCGTTTTCAGTTGTCTCACGGATGAGCGAACTGGTAACCAAGGAACCATGCATAGCAGAGAAGAGAGAACCTCCAAACATCCCGATAA
>VTLG01014333.1_pt1 | contig 11135 bp, 9 predicted proteins | sample 4694571 | NCBI WGS metagenome assembly VTLG01 (sample SAMN12604809, study PRJNA352737) | marine metagenome | biome: ENVO:00000447; feature: ENVO:00000209|ENVO:00000569|ENVO:01000036; material: ENVO:00002151; isolation source: viral sequences binned using virsorter ... | reverse complement strand
CTTCCACCGCTGCTGTTAGCAATCCACATCCTGTTGTCCCAATGAGCGATGTGGGCTGCTGTGGTTACACCCGACGGCAGTGCGCTCCATGCTGTAATCGTCGCCCCTCCAGCCGCCTTGATTGGCGGATCTTGCCCATTCAGTGCATACAGCACCCCGTTGGCGTTGACCCACTGCCACACATGACCGCTGCTGCCATCTATGTCGTCTGCGGTTATAGTCACCGCACCTCCACCGGTCCCCCTGCGGTTTACCCAGTCCGCGTCACTGGCCCCGGTATGCTCGTAGTACTCGTCCTTGACGAACATGAACGTGTATGTGACATCCGACGCATTAACCCATTGACCGCAACCGGTTACAGTATGTGGCGAAGTCTCGAGGGCCGATTCGCTATTGTAGCTCGCAGAGCCCTTGCGCTTCTCGACCTGCCCCGCCGTACCAATGCGGCAGTTCACTGTCGTGGCAAGCTCGTCGGGCAGGGTGTTTTCCGTAGGCTTATCGTACCGCACTCCACCCTTCCACGGGCCGAGGACAACCGTTTCACCTTGGCGAATGCCCGGCATTAGAGTGATCCCTCCGGCACGCCGTATGACCACCCGCTATTTGTCATCGGCGGCAGCATCTGGCGGGTTACAATGTCTCCCAGAACGTCGATGTTATTGCGTCTGGCCCGGCTGAGCGCCTTCTGAAACTCCGCTTCCTCTATCAGCCCGCCCTCGTCGTCACCCTCCTGCTGCTTCAGCAGACGCGCAATGCCAAAATACAGCGCAGGTTGCACGATGGGGTGGACGTAACCATCCAGAGAATCGGTGTCGTTGTCTTCTGTAAAGTCGGGAGTGTAGGAGTAATACTGGTAGGTTATAGACTCGTTGGTAGTAGAGTCCATCGGATACAGCGCCATCTGGATCACCCCGGACGAGTCAATCCCCCACGGATACAGATAGCATGGGGTGCCCGTTTCATTGAGGTCGGGATCTTGGCGCTGAATAATACGGGGCCGCTCTATCGAGAGCGAGTCGTTGCCGGTTTCGTTGAAGGCGCTTATCAGCGACTGGACATTGTTTGCCCCGGCGTACAATCTCGTAGTTGTATCACTGACATAAACCCCAGCAGAGCCGGAGCTTCCGCCTGTAACCGTATCGGCAGTGGTAAACGTCCCGCTCTCCGACTTGAACGTCAGACTGGTCTCGCCGGCAGTATGGGCTACGACGGTGGCGGTTGCGCCAGACAGCCCCCCTGTAATTGTCTCCCCGGCAGTGTATGCCTCGGCAGCGCCAATCCCAGACAGGGTCATCGTCTTGGTCGTGGTAATAGTCCCGGTTTTGAACTTCCACCACCAAGTGGCGTCGCCCTCTATCTCCTTGATTATCGCATTGAGGTACGTCCTGCCGTAGTCCTTGTAGGCCGTATTGGTCTCTTCAAGACCGGCCCTTCTCAGGCCGACCTGTACGGTTTCGAGAACAGTTGCCATGCGATTCCTTAATGTAAATCAGTCCAAGAGCCGCCAGCGTACACTTGTAACTTGTTTGTAGTCTCGTTGTACACCACCATCCCATTACTCGCCGTAAGCGCGTTGCGCTCCGTGGTCGTAAGGGATGGAAACAATACTGTCTCACCGACCTCTATGTTGTTCACGCGGACTGAGTTGCCGATAAACGAGGTCGATCTCGTCTCGCCATCGACATTCAGATTAGCCGCGTTCACTACCCAGTCAACCCTTCAGTTGGAAACTCCATCCGTGCGGCCTGAGCCAGATCCTCCGCACTGCCGTAATTCATGCCCTGCAACGTCATTTGGCGAGCGCTGATAGAGTTGCCCTCATGCCACCTGCGCAACCACGCCTGAGCGTGGGGGCCCTTGCCAGTAGGGTCTCCGTCTTTATCTGTAACCGCAGACGGCGGCACCGGCTCAAAGCCCTCATCATGGACAACGCTGCCAAATGCCGCAACGACTGTAGATGGATTTGGGCTCGCTTTTTTCTTGTAGGCCGGGTTCTCCTGACCTACAGCATTGGGGTTGTAACCGGACGATTGAGACAGCTTTTGCACGATCTGTGCTTGCAATTCCGGGCTTGCCTGAGTTAGAATGCCAATCAACTGAGAAGCAGTCTCGTCCGCACTTGGGGCCGCAGGGGCCTCCACTGTGGTTACCGAAATCGGCTCTACAGCCTCGGTCTTCTTCTGGTTAGCCATTGGTTCCTCTAAAAGTAAAAGTGAAATACAGGCGGGAGCCGCGAAGCCCCCACCTGTAAAAAACTACGACGTAGCGCCAGCCGTCTGTGACATGAAAGGACGATTCAACTGCACTGTCGTAATGCCAGTGCCACTGCCTCTCAATGCACGGCAAACAGCGCCGGTAATCACATCTGTATCGACTATTGCGTCATCTGCCGTCCCAGCCGTAGAAGTGGCAAACAATTGAGCGTCGTCGGCGCAAGCTGTTATAACAGTCGCTTGAGCATTGCCGCTGATCTGATACCAACCCCACTTATCAGCAACAGTAGCCGCCATGGCAACTGCGACATTTCCCACAGAGCTTGCACCGGTCCTCGCAGTGACACCAGCCTCGTCATACGTAACCCAGTCGCCAACGGCGGTGCTTGCAACGCCTTTGAGATAGACAAACTCGGCAACGCCATCGTCGGCACTTCCAGTGTCAATGGCTTTACGAATCGTCCCCACCGGTACGGCAGGATACTTCGTCGCGCCATCCGTCGGCGTGTGGCCGGAGTCTACATAATCAACAGGAGGACTGCCGATTTCGCTGTCAATAAACTTCCAAGAAATAGCCATAATATGTGGTCCTCCTATTAGGCTGCCGTCATGGCCGTAGAACGTCCCAGCCGTGCGCGGTGATTGGTGGTCAACTGCATCCCAGCGACGACAAACGCAACCTTTGCAAGCTGGTTGGTCGGCTTCTCGAACGGAGTCTTGGCGAAGTTCATGCCAGCCTGAACCTTGAGTTTTAGAAACTTCTTGTTGATAAAGTACATCTCTGATGCAGGAGCGTCACGATCAGGAACAATCGACGCGCCACGGAAAGTCGGGTTACGACCATCCACGCCAACGCGACCACCAACCGTAGTCCTCAGATGCCCGGTGCCCTCGAAAATCTCCTCATAGTTACCGTACAAATCATAGTTGGTAAAAATGATGTCAGGAGACTCGTTGCCTTCGGTGCAAAGGTTCCACATATCACCCATTTTAGCAACGCCGTCGTAGACATCGCCATTGGTTTTGGTAAGGAAGTTAGTGGCGAGGGCTGTACTGTCCGTCTGGTTGGCCCACCACGTATTTGCCGACGCAGTAGAGGTAATGCCGCCAAGGGCACCGATGCCGTTCTGGCCCTTCGCACCCGCTTCAAGAATATCCTGCAAGCCGAGCATCGACTTACCGCTCTGGGCACTGAAGATTTGGGCGTTGGCGGTGTCAAAAGCACCCTGCATCGCCTGTGTGGTCTTGGCTTCGATCAGCTTTATAGCCCGATCAGAAGCCCGGTTTTCCATCTCCTCGACATGGGAGATTACGATGGGTACCGCGAGGTACGACCAATCGTAAAAAGCCGCCGTGATGCCGTCGATGCGGTCTGTTGCCAGCACATCGTACGAGTCAAACCACTGGCCGCCCTGAAGAGCGTACATCAGATCCTCTTGGATCTGCTTGCCCCCGGTCTCGGTTTCGATCATACCGGACTTGCGGAACTCGCCAAGCGTCGGGTATGAATCCGAAATGTTATCTGTCAGTCTTTTGCGCTTTGCACGCATCGTAAGCGTCCATAGCGCGTCGTATGTTTCACTGGAAGTTGCGGCAGCCATTGCTGTCACCCCTATTATATTTTACGAATCAGTAGCTCCGCCCCTTGAAGCCCGGAAGGGCCTCAACTTGGGCCATGAGGTCTGATTCAGAAAGTGGCGCTCCGTTAGAATTGTCGGTCACCACACCTGCCCCCGCAATAGTGCGCTTGGCATCATTGCGAGCGTTCCGATCCCGTGCTTGCGCGGCATTTTGCTGCTGGGTCTGACGACCCGACAACAGCCCAAACGCCTCTGTAACCGAGAACGCTTTCTCCGTGCTTGGGTTACGCTGCTTCATCAGCGAATGAATAGCGTCTTTGTTGGCTCCATAAAACTCGTCAACAAATTCACTTCCATGCTGCTGTCGCAAATCCTGCACTTCGGAGTCCAATGTCCCGGCGCTTTGCTGGGCGAGCATCGTGTAAAGCTGCTGCATCACTTGTGAGCTATTACGCTGAAAGTTCTGCAACGCCTCCATCTGCTCGCCGTACTTGCGCTGAATGATCGAATCCATCACATCAATAGACGCTTCGTCTCCGGGCGTGTAACCCTCGGCGGATCTGATGTTCTGCTTCAAGTCATGGTACGGGTCATCGGAAGCGGGTCCGTGGATGGCTTCCTTTACTGCATTGCCCACCTGCTGCGCCGTCTGGTTACTGTTCTGCTGCTGTGAGGCGGCTTGCAGGGTTCGTATTTGGTTCTGCAATTCGGAAACTTGCCGGTCAGATGCGGACTGCCGGTTACGCATCCACGATTGTGCTGACTTCCACTCTTCAGGTAGCGAATTAGCATCCCTCTGCAATAAGTCCTGCGGAGAGACTTGGGACAGATCCGCACTTCCATTCCCCGTCGCCTCGGACTGGAACCCCTCCGCTGAGTCATTTGAACTCTCATCAGAATCTATAAGGTCGGCACCGAGGTCAAAGCCTCCGCCCGCCTCTCCTGATGCTGCTTGGGCTTCCTCTTCCAACGCGCCACTGGGCGTTAGTTCGGTCATCTGTGGTTACTCCTTTGCATTGTCTGGCGCAGACATCCAATTGCCCTTTGGAAGCGATTTACCACTCGTCCCATTGGTTATTTGAATATCCTTGTCCAAAGCAGATAAGGCCGGTGCATGATCATCCGTGCGGTAACAGCGAGACCCCTTCACCGGGTCAGAGGACTCAACCACACCATACTTTTTTAGTAATTGCTGTTTATGGGACCGACTCTCCACGACCTCCCCGAAGCAGGGCTCGTACTTCCCGTACATCGAAGAATGCGTGGTATGGATGAAGTTCGTCACCCCCCATAGCCGCAGGGCAGTCTCCCCACACTCAGTGCAGGGCAACTCGTTCACAATATCGGTCTTCTTCTCAAAAACATGCTCCCACGTAAGATCGCAGGGCTCGCATTTAAAGTCAACAAGAGTAATAGACATTAGTTTTGGTCCGGGTTTGTAACCGCCGCGCTCTGGGATATTTTCTGTGCATCACCCCTGACCTTGTTGATCGTGCCCGAGGCCATGTCCATTGCCGGGTTGCCTCCGCCGCCGCCCTCGTCCTTCATGGACGGAACCGCCTTGCCCGAGGCTTTTTGCTGAACGGCCTGCTGGTGACCCTGAAGATGCTGCTGTAGCAGCTGGACAACCTGCTGCTGTATCTGGGGCGGCAGCTGGGTGAACTGAGGATCTTGCTGGACCTGAGTATGGGTTTGTAAGTGTAACCGGTGGTTTTGATTGGGCAGGACCGGGACCGGCGCGGGCTGTCCCGACAGGACAGAGGACATCATCACCTGATTCTCAAGCTGGGCGGCCCGAATGGCCTCCTCGTTGACGGCATTGCCCATGACCTTCTCGGCGTTAGGCACCCGGAAGCTGCGCAGGATCATCCGAATGACCTCTTCGCGGTTCACTTCGGGCAGCTGAATCAGGTAATTAACCAGCGCCAGTGTCTCTTCGCGCTCCAGCTGCTCCGTGAGGGGCTGCATCGACCCCGGCACGACATTAACCTTGAACCGGGCCTTGAACAGGTCCGCTGTAACCGCCTGAATCACGGGATCGTTTTCATCTCTGCCCATATTGATAAGAAAGTTCTCGGGGGTGTAGCGTTCATCCGCCATAATCCGCAATGTGTTATGGGAAATGGTCTTATAGACATCTGATATGGCCGACTGCATCCATTCGCGGTTCAATTGACCGAACCCAGCGATGAGGGATGACTCAGTAGCCGTCCGAGCAGGTCCGCCGCCCAGCGCCATCTGGGACACCTGCAATATTTGCTCTTCATAGTTCCGCATGTCGGACTCAAGCCCCAGCTGATCCGGGGGCAAAGCGTCCATCGGCATACCCCGGAAAGCGCTGTTGGGGTCTTCGACCCAAGCGATCACCGCGTCCTCGCCCTCTCTGATGCGGTCCTCGATCCCCTCGTTGCGCTCGCGCTCCTGACGCCGGCCCAGTATGATTCGCGCACCGCGCTTCACATGGTCCACCCGGCGCGAAACCGACTCGGTTATAACTAATTGAGAATCTTCGACATAGGCCATGGGCGGCAAGCCGTAGAAGGTCTCGCCGGGCATGTCCATACGTAAAGGTATGTAGGGAAAGCCGCTCTTGACGATGTAACCACCCGTCGGGGTGAAGTTGCCCGTGAGCAGGGGCCGGCCCGTCTCGGGGTCCATGCCCTCGGACTCCGTCTCGCCGTCTAAGAATGGGTGAGGAATAGACTCAATTGGATTATGGACGCCCTGAACGAAAGTATGGCGCATACGATGCGTGCGGTCATGTATCTCATATAGGATGGTCATCTTCCGGTTACCGACAGCTTCGCGCAGCGCCTCGTCCTCTTCTCCGGTGCCCGCAGCCGAGGTGCCCATATTGGACAGCATCCCCTCGTCCACATCGTCCAGCCCAACGGGGACAATATTATTTCGATTCTCAAAGCGGGGGTCGTTTTTAACAAACTCCACCGGAACCATCATCTTTTCAATCACATACTCAGCGTAGGCCAAGCTCTGGGGCGGGCAATTGGGGTCAACGAAGATATTAAAGGGGGATATGCGCCTCACGAAGGGCATGTCCTCCGTCATCGCATCATTTGCAATATAGGGGCTTATATTGTCATCCCCGGCAGGGTTGTGGCCCATCTTGAGCCAGCCGATATAGCAATACAGTGCATCAAAGGTCTGCTGCCGCACTTCGGGCATCACGTTCATCAGGTCGAACGCACTGTTTGCCGTGCGCTGGTATATCTCAGCGGCAAACTCAAGGTTGCTGTCTTCAACATGGAAGAAGACTTCGGGGTACTTGAAGGCCACCGAGGCCATGATCTGGCGGGTCAGGGGGTAAAAGCGCGAAACTTTGCGCGGTGTCACCTTCCCCAGCTGAAGGTTGCTGAACTCCAGCGCATAAGCCTTCAGCAAGCGCCTCCACATCCGGTGCTTCGGCTCGTAAAACTTCTTGCAAGCCTCAAGCTGATTGTGCCAGTATGCCGTGTCGCGTGATTTCATATGTATTGGCTTGCCTTAAATTCGCCTCGAAGTCCTTCCAGCACGCCCTTGCCTTGGAAGTTCACAATTTCCGGCTTCTTGGGCTGCTCGTAGGGCTTCCATGCGTGAAGGGCCACATAGCGCCACTCATCGGCGCAATGATCTTCTGCCCGCGTATCCAAGTCCTCCGCGTTGTTGTGGGAACGCGGCAACTGTGGAACGGTTCGGGAAAAGTTCTCATTCCACCCTCCCGCAAATATGTGGAAGTTCTTTCGGTAAAGCAAATCCTTGCAAACCCGCCACCCGGAGATCCTATCGTTGTTGGCCCGAACGAGATACAGGTTTTCATCCATGAAGAAATCAGCCGGTGCGCGGGAGTAGGCTTCGGATAATCTCCTTGTAACCCACATCGACGGATCACTGAACACCGCCTCCGGTAACCGGCCCTGCGTGAAGGGGCAGGTCTCGATAAGTTCCCGTACTCCGCGAGCATGTTCCGTGGCGGCGGCATCTGCTTGGTAGTACTCCGCAATCCGAATCAGCCGGTCATCATAGTCTCGGGTATACAGGCCGAAGCTCGTCGGACTTGCCTCGCCATAATCCAACCCTCCGTAGATCGGCCAGTCTACTGGAATATCAAAAGGCTCTATATGAAGGGCCTTATCGTCCCACATGCCAAAATACTGCCCGACAAAAGCATCCCAGTCACCGTCCAGCCACGCTTTTACCAGTTGTACGTCACCATGGGCCTGAGACCGTAACCGGCCTTCGTAACCGGGGTCGTTGGTTACAAGAATCTTATTGTCGGTTACACGGGACGGAATAAACATACGAGTCATGTCAGAAACGTCGTCGATAATGATTTTGTGGCCCTTTTTACCCTCGCCTTCTATCTCGAAGTACTTTTTCACCGCCTGATGCCCGACCCCGCCGGGGTTGCCCGTCGAACGGATGCGCTTGTTTGTAACCTTGGCCGCAGAGCGCAGACAAGCCTTCATCATATGATAGTGCTTGAGGTTGCTCCATGTCGGAAGCTCATCGAACCCGATCCATGTATACTGGTGACCGATGTACTTGTCGGCATCGACCTCGGACTCCATGTGGCGTAACCGCAGAAAAGCCCCGCCGGGGAAGTGCCATGTCCTTGTGCCGACCCGGTACTCCGCGCCGGGGAACATCCCATAGAACAATTCCTTGGACCGCATCTCGATCTCTTCAAGGTCGGGAAAGTTCTTCCTGAAGAGGATGCCGCGCCATGCGGTGCCGTATTGGGTTACATCAGAAGCGAAATCTCCGAGCAAAAAGTCGCTTTTTCCGCCCCCGCGGGCTCCGCCAAAGAACAATTCGTCCACGAAGCCCGCCGTCCGAATGGCTGCTTCCTGCGGCCCCGACTGGGGCGTCCATGAATCTTCTGGATTAATCATCGCTCACCTGAGCAGCCGCCGCGCCGCCCGCTGTAACCGGGACGGCAGCCTTCAGCCACCCTCCGCCCTCGGAGTATGTGCCCCGATTGCCTGTAGCTGACTTTATATTCTCGGGATCAAATATCACATACTCGACATTCAGACCGTGCGAGCCGAGGTTCACCTTCGCCCCCGGTTGGAACGGGTGGTCAATCAGCCCCTCCTCGTACTGGCTGAAGTCGAGAATAACGCCATCATAACCCTCGGCCTTCAGTTTGTCACTGAACTCAATCGACGCCTGTGGGCCGCGCTCTCTTATTTCCATCTGAAGTCTCAGCTTATCTTCTAATGTGGCATAGTATGGGTTCTTTAGTCGGGCATAAACGCCTATGATATTGGAATCAACCGGGTCGCCCAGATCGCCGTAGGGGTCTCCGCCCCGCTTGGTCATACTGTATGTGTGGGCAACATCTGGGTTGTCTGTAAGGTAAATGCCTTGGCCCAGCCACCCGGCGTCTTTTTGGTTTTTATGGCCCAACTCAAAGCCCTCCTTGCCTATGTAGTCTTTTGTCCCGTGGTACAATCTTTTCGGAGATCCGTCTGCTTCGATCAGCTGGGGGGCCTCGGTCTCCTTGGCCCATCTGGCAAGGTTCATGCTGCGCTCTTCTGGACTTAGCGCGGCTCTTGACAAGGTCCGAGGCAGGTTTACTGATCTGCCTTTTGTCAAGTCCTTGCCCTCTGGGGACACATTCTCCCACGAAAGGGGTGAGTAACCCCCAACCTCCGGCAGCGCCGCAATCCTTTCCCGCATCTCCTCGCCGGATATTTTACCCTCCTGCCGCAGCTCGTAGATCGCATCGACCTTGGCTGTAACCGCCGGGTTCGCAGTCTTCCCTTCATAACTTCTCTTGAACTCAGGGCCATACAGACTGCGGATCATCTCCCAGCCCTGAGACTGCGTTTTCCTTGCCCCGCCGGGCCCGGTCATCCCGACTTTTTCCGCCGCATCCCTCACGACGCCAGCGTGGAAGGGATATGTCCCCACGGCTCCGACGGCGGTGTCCACGGGCGGGCCTTGCAGGTTGTGGAGGACGGGCTCGCTGCTGCTTGAAACCGGCATGAAGAGGTTGGCACCCACTTGGTGTGTGTCTATGGTTACATCGCCGAAGTCGGAATTGGGGGCGACGATGTTATTGTAAAAGTTCCTCACCTTGTGGGCACCACCCATCATCTTGGAAACATTGTCCAGATCGGGGTTGTATATGACCGCAACGGCCTTGCCGATGTCGTGGTTACTGCCCCAGCTTATCTTGTCCGGGCTGACGCCCCCTGCTCCTTCATGGAAGTAACCCTCCGGGGTGACCATGCGGTACGACTTGTCTCGATGGATCTCGTCAAACACCCGGACCCACATCCCCTGAAGCCGGTTCGCGTTTATCCCATCCCACTCCGGGCCGGGGCTTATGGGCAGGCCAGACTCCAGATCATCCAGTGATTTTCCGCGAATATAGTCCAGAATCAGCGCATTCTCTCTTTTTGACTTTGCCGAGGGCGCTCCCTTGCCGGTTTTATCTAAAAAAATGCTCCGGGCCATTGCATACATGTCGTCATTGAAAGGAACATCAGCATGGTGTATGACGGTGTCGATTACCCGCTCGGCAAGGGCTACGTTCTTAAACCAGTCCATTTGCGGTGACAACGCGGCGATAACGCCGCCGGCCGAGGTTATCGGGATGTCGTAGCGCGTTACAAACTCATTAGCCAGCCGATTTGCGCCGTCATACCACTTTACAGCCCTTTCGCGCAGGACGGGGGGCATTTTCTCCCATAGATGCACCAGATTCTCGACACTTTCCGTCTTCAGAAGCTCCATAAAGGCCGAAGGATCGTTCAGGTCCAGCATCTGCCCAATGGGTATGGACGCGCCGTAAGGACGACTGGGGTCAGGAGAAACTTGGCGGTATCCGCCCAAGGCCGTTGCCATTTTCTGCAACAGGCCGGGGTCATCGCCCTCTCCATAGTACGGCTCCCTCTTACTGACCGCCTTCGGAGAACTTCGAGCCGCCTCCATGTCAATCCGCAGCATTTCCGTCAGCGGGTCTTCAGTCGCAGATTTAGCCGTAGGAAATCTTGTTGAGATGCGCGGGCCTTCGACGGGCGGGCGAATCCTGCTGTAACCCAACTCCGGCGAGGCGTCCGACAGCAGGTCCAGCATCCTGCGCCCGGCGACCATCCCGCCTAAGCCGGGGGCTACGTCCCCTACTTGCAGTGATTCGGCAAAGTTAAGCGGGGCGTCCTCTTCGGCAATGGCCGAACCCATTCTGGGCAGGAGGTTCTGAGCGCCTACGGTATTGAAGGGAAAAGTTTGGTTTAATCCGGGGTTTGGGGCGGTTTGCAGGTTCTGAAGAAGCGATTGGGTTACAGCGTCGGTGAGGCCGGATATTTCCGGCTCGCGCATCTGAAGCAGATCGACG
>VTLG01012593.1_pt1 | contig 11135 bp, 11 predicted proteins | sample 4694571 | NCBI WGS metagenome assembly VTLG01 (sample SAMN12604809, study PRJNA352737) | marine metagenome | biome: ENVO:00000447; feature: ENVO:00000209|ENVO:00000569|ENVO:01000036; material: ENVO:00002151; isolation source: viral sequences binned using virsorter ... | reverse complement strand
GGGGGATTCGATCCTCAAATTTTTTCTAGGCACAATTTGGCAAAGTCTTAACATCTTCACGATGTCTACTAAGATATAGTTAACTCGACTTAACAAGTCTCTGAATGTTTATTTCATTTGCAGATTTAGCAAAGCTCAAAGGTGTTAGTAGATCAGCGGTTTCTCAAAAAAAGAGGGCTGGTATTTTAAACGATGCAATTGTTAATGTCAATGGAAAAGATCTACTTAACAAGGACGATGCTTTAAGGCTATGGGAGACAAATATGGTTCCCCATCATTCAAAACTTACAAAAGTAACAGAAAAAGAAAATGGGGGGGTGTTAGTAGGAAAAGTCGAAGAGGAGATACCTGATTTCAATACGAGTAGAAGTAAGCGTGAAGCAATGATGGCAAGGTTGGCTGAAATTGATGTTGAGGAAAGGGAAAAGGTATTGGTTCCTAGTGCTGATGTAGAAGCTTCATGGGTCCAGTTGGTCACTATTGCTAAGACCAAAGTTTTAGGGATACCAACTAGAGCTAAACAGCGAATACCTGATCTTGATAAAAATGCTATGAGCCTATTGGATGAAATTGTTCGTGAAACATTGGAAGATCTAGCTGCACAAGCGGCATGAAGGATGCTTCTGCAATTTTAAATAAAGCTTTTTTAGCTTTTAAACCACCTGAACAATTAACGCTAAGTGCCTGGGCTGATCGTCATGCAGTGCTGAGTTTAGAAAGCTCAAGCGATGGTGGTAGATGGAAATCACTTCCTTATCAAAAAGGAATGATGGATGCCATGACTGATCCTGATATTGAGCAGGTGACTGTTATGAAGAGTGCGAGGGTTGGATATACAAAAATGTTGAATCATTTAATTGGATACCATATCCATGCTGACCAATGTCCCATGATGTTGGTGCAACCAACCCTAGATGATTGCAACGGCTACTCAAAAGAAGAAATAGCTCCGATGATTAGGGATACCCCAGTTTTAAGGGGCTTAGTTAGTGATCCAAAAGCTAAAGATGGAAGTAACACGATACTGAGCAAACAGTTCCCTGGAGGGACACTCGGTTTGGTAGGAGCCAATAGTGCCAGAGGGTTTCGTAGGGTAAGTAGAAGGGTAGTCATGTTTGACGAAACGGATGGATATCCTGAGTCAACTTCGGAGGGTGATCAGATCAAGCTTGGAATTAAGAGAACTGATTACTACTGGAATAGGAAAATAGTGGCTGGTTCTACTCCCACTGATAAGGACTTCAGCCGTATTGAAAAACTTTGGGATAAATCTGATCAAAGGTATTACTACGTTCCTTGTCCCGACTGTGGACATCATCAAGTCCTGAAATTTGAAAACTTTAGATGGGAGGACAACGAGCCAGATACAACTAGATATGTTTGTGAAAAGTGTGGCGTGTTAATTCCAGATAGTAAGAAAAGATGGATGGTTGAACGTGGTGAGTGGAGGAAAACAGGAGAAGGTAATGGTCGTCATGCTGGTTTTCATATCTGGGCTGCTTATAGTTATTCACCTAATGCGTCATGGCCCCAACTGGTAGAGGAATGGTTGGATTGTCAGGGTGATATTGAACAAATAAAAACTTTTAAAAATACGATTCAAGGTGAATTATTTGATGACGAGTTTGAGAGGAAAGTAGGAGCGAGTGCGTTAATGGAGCGAGCTTCAAAAGCTACATATAAAAGAGGTGTACCGCCTAGAGATGTTGTTTTACTTGTATGCGGGGTTGATACACAAGATGACCGTTTGAGTTTGTCGGTCTGGGGAGCCTCTCCACCAAAGGAGTCTGAGAAGAATGATCGACCCGAACAGCTTTATTTAATTGACCGTCAAGTGCTTTACGGAAATCCTGGTCGTCAAGACGTATGGGACCAATTAGATGAGGTCATAACAACTCCCTATGTGAATGAGGATGGCAATGAAATCAAGATTGAAGCAACTGCTATAGATAGTGGAGGCCATTTCACAGAGGAGGTCTACCGCTTCTGCAAGAACAGAGTTGCTTTAGGTGTTGTTCCTATTAAGGGTGTTGATAAATTGAAGGGTGATGTGATGATCGGCAAGCCTAATAAGGTTGAATTTGGATCTAGAGGAAATGCTTTGAAATCAAGCATTAAGTTATATAGCATTGGTGTTAATAAAGTTAAAACCTACATTTATAGACGTTTAAGAGATGCAGAAATAGATGATGGATACTTACATTTTTATCCAACAATCACTGAAGATTACTTTGAAGAATTAACAGCAGAGAAGGAGATTAGGAAATATAAAGCTGGCAGAATCTACGACCGAGTATGGACTTTGAAGTCTGGGAGAAGAAATGAGGCTTGGGATGAGCTTATTTATGCTTATTCGTGCTTATTAAGGCTTTATCAGGTCTTCCCGATCTATAAAAGACGCTTAATGTGGGATAAATACGCTAAAAAGCTCTTAAATAACGACCAAAATAAGACGAAAAAGGGAGTATCATCTAGAAATACCGCTAATGGGCGGTCTTACATCAACAACTGGTAGCTATTTATTGTGCCAATACCTAGCAAGTTCACTGCGGGAGACACGATCCGTTGGAGGGATGATGCAGGTGTGAACTGGCTTAATGAGTCAGTCTCTAACACCGATTATACCTGTAAATACTATTTAAGGGCAACCAATGGTGGAGCTTTGACCGTAACTGGTACAAGCTATGGCCTCGGTTGGGAATTTGTTATCAGTGCAACTGATTCAGCTTCCTTTGACTCTGGTGTATGGACTTTCCAGGCAATAGCTTCTAAGTCTGGTGGTGATGATGTCACCTTGTATAGAGGCAGATTTGAAGTCGATGCTTCAATGTCCTATACAGGCTCTACACCAGGGCCATTTGATGATAGGACTACAGCCCAAGTCGATTTAGCTTCAGTACAAGATGCAATTAGGCAGATTGTTATTAATAAAGCAAGTGAATACACCATTGGTGATCGAACATTCAAATATATAGATTTAGCTGAATTAAGACGGCGTGAATCTCAATTAAAGGCTGAAGTTGTCAGAGAAAAGAAAGCTGACATGATCGCAAATGGAAAAGGCGATCCACACAAGTATTTCGTTCGATTTTAAGAGGACACTATGGGATTAATTAACGCTGTTAAAGGTCTTTTTACTTCTGAGACACTTGTTCCAGAAGCATCTAAAGAACCAGTTGTCACTACTGTTGTTCCAAAGCAACGGATGTTTACTGGAGCACAAAAAAGTCGATTAACTTCTAATTGGGTGGCTAGTGCTGCATCTGCTGATGCTGAATTAAAAGGTGCGATTAAGTTGTTACGGCAAAGGTCTAGGGATCTGGTTCGTAATAATCCACATGCCAAAAATGCAGTTAGGACAATTTGTTCAAATGTCATTGGACCTAATGGGATCAAATTGCAATCACAGATCCGTAAACAAAGAGGTGGAAAGTTAGATCAAAGGGTGAATGAAGTCATTGAGATGGCATGGCGTGAATGGGGCCACTATGACTCATGCCATACAGCAGGAAGACTATGTTTTCAAGATATAGAAAGACTTTGTTTGAAGAGTTTGGTTGAGTCAGGGGAAGTTTTTATTCGTATTGTTAAAAAACCTTTTGGTAGGTCCAAAGTTCCACTTGCTTTAGAAATATTAGAAGCGGATCAATTAGATGATGATTACACAGGTCCGAGCACTGTTAAAAACAATAGATGGAGGATGGGCGTTGAATTAGATGAATGGTTTAGACCTATTACTTATGCCTTTTTAACTGAACATCCTGGGGATACTCCATTCCCTATTCAGGACAAAATGAGGCGGCACATGCTTTTGCCAGCCGATGAGGTAATCCATCTGTATATATCTGAACGCCCAGGTCAGACAAGAGGGGTTCCAATGATGGCAACGGCTATTCAGCCATTACATCATTTGGCGGGATTTCAGGAAAGTTCAGTAATTCGGGCCAGGGCTTCAAGTGCGTTAATGGGATTTATTACCTCTCCAGAAGGTGAATTAGATCCTGGTGGTGAGGTCTATGAAGGTGATCGTGTAACAGAATTTTCTCCTGGGATGTTTCATTACCTTCAAAATGGACAGCAAATTTCTATTCCAGATATGGATTCTCCTAGTGGGGAATTTGAACCATTTATGAGATCAATGTTGCGTTCAATGGCATCTGGAATAGGAGTTAGTTATGAAAGTTTAAGTCGTGACTATTCCACCAGTAACTACAGTTCCAGTCGTCTTGCATTAATAGAAGATCGTGCTCAATTTAGAACTTTGCAAAATTATCTAATTGAAAATCTTCATTCCAGAGTGTTTGAAACTTTCTTAGATATGGCTGTTTTATCTGGAACATTAAATCTACCTACGTTTGATGCAGAACCAGAAAGATATAGGCGTGTTAAGTGGATACCTCGCTCGTTTGATTGGGTTGATCCTTTGAAGGAGTGCCAAGCTAATAAAGAAGCTGTAAAGGCAGGTTTTAAGACTCAAGCTCAAGTTCTAATGGAGCAAGGTTACGATTTAGAGGAAGTATTAAATGCTAGAAAGAGTGAAGTTGAACAGGCAAAAGAATTAGGTTTAACTTTTGATACTGATGCAGAGATTGACGTTAAGAAGGAATTATCTACTAAAGTGAGTGAAAATAACAACTCTGAATCAAATGGAGGAGAAACGTGATTTAGAGGGAAAAACCTTATTACGTGATTTCACTGGGTTACTTGAATCAAGAAACCTTAATGAAGAAGAACGTACTATTGAGTTTCCCTTTAGTTCTGAAACCCCAGTAGACAGAGGCTATTTAGGTAAAGAAGTCTTAGATCACCGAGAGGGATCAATAGATTTTAGTCGTCTAAATGCTGCTGCACCTTTACTCTTCAATCACAACGTAGATGTTGTTCTCGGAGTAGTGGAACGTGGTTGGTTGGACAAGGGTAAGAAGCGAGGTATGGCTAAAGTTCGCTTTGCCAGCAACCAAGCTGGACAAGAAGCTTTTGATCTTGTGAAAGAAGGTGTCTACAGAAATGTGTCGTTTGGCTACTCCGTTGATAAGACTAAGGAGTTAGGCGATGGCAGCTACCTAGTCGAACGCTTTACGCCAGCCGAATTAAGCCTTGTAAGTTGCCCTGCTGATTTTTCAGTAGGCATATCAAGAGCCAAAGAAGACCAATCTGTAGCCGAAACTGTTACTAATACGCAACAACAACCTACAATTAGTGATAACGAGAGAGCTACGGCTCCTTCTGAAGCGGCATCTGTCGCAAGTCCACCTACATCAACTTCTAAGATGACCGAAAGTCTTGATTTAGATCAGGTGCGTTCTAAGGCCGCTTCTGAGGCCCAAAAAGAAGAACGCTCCAGAATTGCAAACATTACTGCACTATGCAGAAAGCATAACTTTGAAGAGTTAGGCGTTCAGCTTGTAGAGAACGGTAGTTCCATAGACGATGCGAGAGCAGCCGTTTTAGACACTATTGGTAAGCAGCCAGTTGAAACTGTTGCTCCTGTAGAACTCAACAAGAAAGAGCGTACTGAGTACAGCATCACTGCTGGTATTCGTGCTGCTTTAACAGGTGACTGGTCATCAAAAGATGCTGGTTTTGTTAGAGAATTATCTCAAGAAGTAGAGCGTTCTGGTGTTAAGAGAACAACAGAAAAAGGCTTCCTTATTCCTTACGCAGCACTAGAAAAACGTGCTACTTATGTCACATCTGGAGCTACAACTGGAGGCAATCTGGTTGAGACAGAATTGAAGGCTGAAGACTTCATCGAAAGCCTCAAAAATAACACCTTAATGTTACAGATGGGTGTTGGCACATTGCCAGGTCTAGTAGGAGATGTCGCTATTCCCCGTCGCTCAGGTACGTCTACTGGGTACTGGTTAGCAAACGAGACAACAGCGATCACTCAAAGTGAGTCAACTTTCGATCAGATTTCATTAAGTCCTAAGAACTATGGAGTCTTATCTAAGTATTCTAGACAGACTCTTTTACAGGCAACTCCTGGTATTGAGGCTTTGGTGAGAAGCGACCTTGTTTCCACTGTGAATCTTGGTGTTGACCTTGCAATTCTTAATGGCTCTGGTTCTTCAGGTCAGCCAACAGGAATCATGCAAACTTCTGGTATTGGCTCTGTAGCTGGTGGTACTAACGGTGCTGCAATCACACTTGAAAACCTCATCAAACTTGAGGAAGAAGTTCTGATTGATAACGCTGGTGGTAACTCAATGGGTTATGTAACCAATGCAAAAGTCTTATCAGCCCTTAAGCAATTAAGAGCAGGTGGATCAGCAACAGGTGATGGTGCTTTCCTTTGGAACACTGATCTTTCAGCTAGAGGTCGTGGTGCAACTCCTGGGGTTGTTAATGGCTATCAGGTCGGAATCTCTAACCAAGTACCTTCTAACTTGACTAAGGGTTCTACCAGTGGTTCTTGTTCTGCTGTTCTCTTTGGTGACTTCTCTCAGTGCTTAGTTGGCTTCTGGGGTAATGGTATGGAATTGGCTGTTTCTGATTCAGACGGAACAGACTTCACCAAGGCTCTTACATCAGTTAGAGCGATCACTACTCTTGACGTAGCGGTTCGTCAGGCAAGCGGATTCTCTGCAATCCTTGACGTTACAACTTAATTGTTATTAGGGGTCAGCAATGGCCCCTTTTTTTCTTTTATGAAGATTCAAGCTATCCGTAATGTTGCCGTAGCAGGTCAACACTTAAATGCAGGTGATGTTCGTGAAGTCAGCGATGTTGATGGATCGTATCTAATCCGTAACAACAAAGCTATCCAGGCTCCTGAAGCTCCAGCTTGCCCTCCAAAGCCTCCAGTAAAGCCCAAAGTAAAGAAAGCAACTAATGGCACTTAGCGATAACAATTCAGTCTTTGTAGGTGGTGAATTTGGTACGACTTGTACTGCTGGTACAACGACTGCCAAGGCAATTCTTTCACAACCAACTGAGATTGTTTTAGATGGAATGGTCTTATTTAGTGATTACACATTGATAGCGAAGGCAACAGATTTTGGAGATTTAAAGGCTAACGATTCAATTAAAGTTGCTGGAACTGCTTATACCGTCAGGGAGACTCGTTTCTCTTTAGATGGTGAAATTGTTACTATTGCGATACAGAAAACATGACTTGTAAAGCAGAAAACATATTAGCTCGGATAATGACGAACCTCGCTGGTACAACTGGGGTTTCGACAAGAATCTATCGCTCCAGAGTGGTTCCGATTACTCGTAATGAGTTTCCAGCACTTGTTGTAGAGCCAACTTCTAATTCTGTCGCTCAAGCAACAAGTATTGATTTCCTTGACTGGACAATGCAGGTCAGAATAGTTGTTTTAGTCAAAGGAACAACTACAACTAGCCCTGACCAAGTGGCTGATCCAATCTTGGAGTCATTGTTCCCCAAGATGATGAATGATTTAACGCTTAATGGAAATGCAATTGATATTCAACCCAACGGAATGGATTTTATGATGGGTGACGCTGATCAACCAACAGGTGCAATTAGTACCAATTGGACAATTATGTATAGGACTAAAAATAACGACTTGACCCAATAAAGTAGACGTAATAGGGAAATAACCTACTAAGATGCAGATATATGTAAAAAGCTTTTGAGTAATGCCAAAACTTACAAGAAAAAAAGCGATCCTAATAAAAACTGAGACTAGCTATTCACCAGCTACGCCTACAGGATCAGCGAACTATTTGGAAGTAACAGATTTATCTGTTGAGCCAGTTGTAAGTGATGAGGTAACAAGAGAAGTAATTCGACCTTATCTTGGAAATGCAGAAGTTTTATTGGCAAACACAAGAGTCAATATCAATTTCACTTGCGAATTAACTGGATCTGGTACGGCTGGCACACCTGCTAAGTGGGATGCAGCCATCCTTGCATGTGGAACAAATAAGGCGGTAGTTGCTAATACTAGCGTTACTTACTCTCCAGAAGATACCTCTACCTTCGATAGTGCAACGATTTGGTATTACACAGATGGTATTAGACATCAAGCAACAGGATGTCGAGGATCGTTTTCGATCTCAGCCGAGGTCGGTGGAATTCCTACAATTTCATTCCAGATGCAGGGAGTGTATGTAGCTCCGACTGATACAGCAACACCTTCTGTTACTAAGTCTAATCAAGCTGCACCCGTTATCTTTAGAAACGGCAATACTTCAGCCTTCTCAATCTTTGGCTATGCAGGGATCTTGCAGTCTTGGCAATTTGATATGAATAACACCTTTAACTACAGGGAATTAGTTGGTGGAACTAAGGAGGTAATGATCACAGAAAGGGGACCATCTGGAAGCTTAGTTGTAGAAGCTCCAGCACTTTCTGGACATAACTTCTTTACTGATGCAACAGGTAGTTCAACAGGAACTAACACTTGGCAACATTCAGGCGGTGCTGGAAATATCGTTACTGTGAGTTGTCCTCAGTCAGACTTTAGTGCTCCAAGTTATGAAGACTCTGATGGCATCGTCATGTTGAATTTACCCTTCATGGCTGTACCTACAACTGCTGGAAACAATGAGTTCAGCTTGGCTTTAACGTAAGTTTCTATTATCGTTAAGTAACCAATACATTTTTTAATGGCTCTAATTAGAAAGAAGGTCACTTCAATTAAGTGGCCTGTTTCCATTAGTTCACCTACTGATGGTGGCAAATGGAAGGATGAAACCTATACAGGTACTTTTAAAAAAGTAGGAATTAAACAAATTGAAGAATTAGCCGATAAGGGTGATCCTCAACTAATCAGAGAAGTATTAGAAGCTTGGGAAGATATTAGAGATGAGGATGGCAATGAGATCCCATTTAGCACAGAAGAATTAGATCTCTTTTTAGATGATGTTAATTTCATAAAAGGAACAGTTCAGGCAATTATTGAAATGCAAAAGGGAGCTTCAGAAAAAAACTAATAGAGGCTGCTGAGTATTGGGCTGGTAAAGGTGTTGTCATAGATGAAACCTATGAGGACGCAGTTGCACTCGGAGTCAAAGGAATTGAAAAGCCCAAAGAAGATAACATTGAGATCTGGGAAGAGAACTGGGAGATAGTGATTATGTTTTTACGTCTATCAACTCAGTGGAATTGTTCTATGAGTGGTTTGATTGGTTTAAAATATGAGGTATTAGAATGGTTTTGTCGCCTATACTTAGTTGACGATTCCAGAGCCATGCTAGAAGGTATTCAAATCATGGAAAGGGCAGCGTTAAACGTCATTAACGAGAAGGATAAATAAATGACAGCAAAGACGAGATTTCAGATTGAAGCCTCTGTCACAGGGATGGAAGGTGTAAAGAAATTACAAGGATCTATTAGGCAATTACAGAAATCAACATTACCGACTTCGCTTGAGATAACTAAATTACGCACAGCAGCAAAAGCTTTAGGTGCTCAAAGTGATTTAACAGAAAACGATTTAAGGACTCAAATAAGTGTTTTCAGAGATTTAAGGGCAAATGTAGCTTTAACGGGGACATCTTATAAACAATTAACTGCTGATATACAAAGGGCTGAAAGGGCCTTAGAGAAAGCAGCCGCTACAAGTAAACGATCTAGTTTAAGTTTTCGTGGAGCTGCAAAAGGATTAGGAGCCGTAGCTGGTGCTGGTGTCTTTGGTGGTCCTGAAGGTGCGATAGGTGCAAGTATTGGTTTGCTTATGCCTGGTGGCGGCCCTGCTGCTGCTTTGGCTGGTGGTGCTATTGGTGCTCAAGTTGGAATGATGAGAAAATCTATTGGCGAAACAGCATCTTATTCTGCTGCTTTAGGTAGGCAACGAAAAGCTTTAAAACTTGTTATTAATGACACTAAAACTTACGCTGCTGCTCAAGTTTTCTTAGCTCAAAGAAGTAAGAGCCTAGCGATACCTCAAGATGTAATTGTTAGACAATTTACTGCTTTAACGGCTTCTGTAAAAGGTGCTGGACATAGCGTTGAGGATGCAGAAAAGGTATTTGAATCTATAGCTTCTGGTATTCGTGGTACTGGTGGAAGCCTAGAAGACATGAAAGCGGCGATGACGGCTACCGCCCAAGTATTCAGTAAGGGCAAGGTATCTGCCGAAGAGCTTCGTCAACAACTCGGTGAACGTCTACCAGGAGCTTTTACCATTTTTGCTGAGTCAATGGGTAAGACTCCCGCCGAGTTAGATAAGGCGTTAGAGCAAGGTAAAGTCACCTTGAATGACTTTATGAAATTCTCTGAGACATTATTTGCTAAGTACGGCAAAAATGCACAGATATTAGCAGCAGGGCCAGAAGCGGCAGGAGATAGGTTGCAAACTGCTATGGCAAAATTAAAGGATAATGTCGGTGCTTTATTAAGACCAGTCGGTGCTGCTTTCCAAGATGAATTTACTGGGATTGTTGAGTCTATTGATGGTGCAGCAAAGGCATTAAAAGACTTCCTAAAAATAGGTGATAAATTTCTTCAAGAACAAATAGATGCTGAACAAAAATTATTAACGGGGATGCAGAAACAACGAGACTTAATTCCAAGTCAGTATCCAGGTTTACAAGAGCGTCATCCAGAAAGATATGCAGGAATCGTGGGTGATATGGATTTAAAAATTGCAGAACAAATAAATAAAATAAATCAATTAAGAATTAAACAGGCTGAGTTAAATGATGAAATCACCAATACTATTGGTAAGACTGATGAAATGGGTAAAACTGGTAACTTTGTTTGGGATAATATGAAGAGTGGGGCAGAAGCTTACAAGGAAAGTATCAAAGATATAAATAAACAAATTCAAGATGCAACTAAAGCTGCTTTCACAAAAATGGAAGATGCTTTGGTTGATTTCGTAATGACTGGAAAAGCGTCATTTAAGGAATTTGCTCGTTCTGTTATTGCTGACATCACAAGAATATTTATTAGAAGTCAAATCTTAGGAATGTTTGATTTCATGGGTGGCTCTGGGAAAGGTCCAGCGATACAACCTAGACCTAGACTCCAAAGAGAGGCAAAAGGAGGTGTTTATACAAATGGAATTAGAGCGTTCGCAAAAGGAGGCGTTGTTCATTCTCCTCACATATTCCCCTTTAAGGATGGCATTGGCCTAATGGGGGAGGCGGGTTCTGAAAGTATAATGCCCCTAAAACGAGGCAGGGACGGGAAACTTGGCGTTATCGCTCATGGTGGT
>VTLG01003232.1_pt1 | contig 11135 bp, 14 predicted proteins | sample 4694571 | NCBI WGS metagenome assembly VTLG01 (sample SAMN12604809, study PRJNA352737) | marine metagenome | biome: ENVO:00000447; feature: ENVO:00000209|ENVO:00000569|ENVO:01000036; material: ENVO:00002151; isolation source: viral sequences binned using virsorter ... | reverse complement strand
CCGAATCCCTTGTGCATATTCTCATGGGTATGTAGAAAAAAGCTACTAGCATCCTTATTAGCGATTACTTCTGGTGTGGCTAGTGAGTATTTATTCAGATGCGGTAGATTTTCAAACTCTAACTGGGCATTATAATGCTCACTGGTGTATGTCTTAGTAGTCATGTCATAGTTGGTCAGCTTATTTACGAACATACCCTGTTTTAGTCGTTCAAAGAAGTTAAATCCTTCATGCATAAACAGTTTAGACACCTTGCGGTACGATGCTTCAATATCAGCACCTGCTGGAGTCTCATTATCATCAATAAATTCTTGTATGATATTTCCTTCGTATAGTTCCGACAGTCCTACGAAGTTATATCCTTCCCTATTCTCAAAGAACAGGTAGTCGGCTATGCCTTTCTCGTTTATGGCTCTTTCCGTGACATAATCGATGGCTCTCATCGGTGACCAGCGATTACATACAAAGCGAGTACCATTCATAGTGGGTGTTATCTTTAAATTCTTGGTAGTTTTAAACCCTTTCGGGTCGTCCATGACTAAGTCTTTGACGATATTACTACAGAAACCCTTTTTAGCACTGTCTAAGGAGTTATTTCTATCCTTAACAGCATCGGTGTTGATAAAGTGGAGGGTATAACCGAGTTTCGTATCACCGAGAGCGACTCGTTCGGTTAGTTTGAATATGTAGAAGGTTCCTGTGAATTTACCACCTGGAAAGTCAGGTGTTTCTATATCGCATCTTAACAGTTCTTGGCCAATCAGTGGCATACGATTAACTAAGTCTTGAGCATCCTGTAAAACCACCTTTCCTGTAATGAATGGGGAAAAGAGGTTTTCATAGAACTCAATAAAAGAAATCTGTTCTCTAATATCTATCTTGGATCCACCTGCAATCAACTCTACTGCGTTAATCGAGACATCACCAGCGAATGTGACTCCGTCTTGTGCCATAATTTATATTTCCATTTTCTTAAACTCACGAACTATCTGATTGACTAGTGTCGGAGTGACAATTTTTATTCTCCTTTTAGCTTCGTTCCTATCTTGCTCATATTGCCTATGAGTCTGAGCAACTGCACCAGCGACAGTACTGTCTACAACAAGACCATCCTTCTTATACCATTTAACTGCATCGGGACTAGTGTAGTTTGCGGTAATCATTGCTTCTAAAGCATCGTTCTCTAAGGGAAAGTCATTGACATAGTCGTATCTGTCGTTGATGAGCATGATAACCCAGTGTAATTGTGGGTCACCATAAAGTCGTTCTGCTAATGCTTCTATCGTTTCGTACTGTTTCAAGTCATAGAACTCATAAGCAGTAATATTTTGTAGTATCTGTTTTCTTAACCTTACATTCGTTGTTATATCGGTAAGAACTTTTAGTTCTTCACCATCACCGACACGAGTCAGGTAAAACATCTTCTCAAATTTTTTAAAGTAAGTATCAGCCATCTATATCTCGTCGATTGATTGGGATGTTGCTGCTTCAGGTGTATCCAGTCTAGTAGTTTCCTGTGGTGGAGTTTCACCGAAGGCAGCAAGATGTCTTTTAGTAAGAATACTAAGCTCTTGAAAGGATAGTGTCATGTTTATCTGTGTAGGAGCTCCATTATCAAACGAAGTAAACTGTCCTTGTGGTGTATAGTTTACATTGACCTCTTTTAGTACAGCTGATGTGTGTTTATGTACGAATGGGTTCTCTTGGTCACCGATATAGTAGTATATCTCGAACTCTCCAGGATATAAGTAAAGGAAACCCTCGTCATCCTTAAAATCAGGATGCATATGGAATCTAAATGTGTTAATTATGTTTCTTATGTTAGCTGACTCTTCAGCAGAGCGAGGAAAGAACTGATAGTCATACTGAAAAGTTCTAAAGTCCATGTTCTTAAATATTTGTTCTTTTTTAGGGTTAGGTGCTACACCTGCCATGGCTTGTATTGCTTCACTGCCTGGAACATTCTGTAATGCAGCAGATTGAACCACAGCAGAACCTCCTTCGGTCAGTTTTTGAACTAATCCAGTAATTGCAGCTCTACCACCAACACCTTCTGATACACCTTTCGCTAAATCAGTGGCTCCTTCCGCAAGTACATCAGCACTTTGCATAAATGCTTGAGCCATAAATGTTTCTGCTTCTTCATACTGAGCACCAGCACGGATAGCAAAGTTATTCGGCATGTGTAATGCGATAGCATGTTTCATTCGTTTAAGTGGCTTAGTGAATTTCTTACCGAGTGCTTGAATACTTAATCCATCTTCGATATTACCTAAACTGGCAGCATTCGCAGCACCACCTGCACCTACAACAGCAGCACCTTTGGTTACACCACCTGCACCACCACTAATTAATCCACCGATAATACCACCAGCACCTGCTCCTGTTAAAAACTGTGATGCCAAGACTGACATATTACTAAAACCTGCACCATTGATTGCTCTACCAACTGCAGGATCTACATCAGGCATAGCATCTGTGACTTCTTGTACTATTTTAGATTCCTGTCTTTCGTTGATAAAGAACATCATATAGTTCCCTCCATAATCGGGAACATTTAATAAGTCGTTGGGATATGATAGATGGGTGACAGAATAAGAGGGACTTTTATTACTTTTATCAACTGCTTCGTTCAGATCTTGGTCTGATACTGTACTTTGTATTTCTCTTGTAATGGTAGTTGATGATTGAGCAGGAGTTGTTACTGTTCCAGCATCTTGTTTTAAAGTACCATGCCTAGCTGATTTTCTACTCATTAATGTGTCCCTAAATAGTTTTCTATAGGATATATTTAGTTATGTTTCACAAAAGAAAATACACCCCAGTTAATCCACAGAAATACGAAGGAAATCCCAACAACATTATAATGCGTTCAAGTTGGGAAACTCGTTTCGCTTCGTGGTGCGATAAGTCTGACCATGTAATTAAGTGGAAAAGCGAGGAAACTGTTGTTCCTTATCGCTCACCCATAGATGATAGAATACATCGATATTTTATTGACTTTACTATCACAATAAAAGATAGACATGACCAACTCAATACCTATTTAGTTGAAATAAAACCAAAAGTACAGACTCAACCACCAAAATTTAAGGGAAGAAGGACTAAAAGGTATCTGACCGAGAAGAAAGCATATATTATTAACACTGCTAAGTGGAAAGCAGCAGAACAGTATGCGTTAGATAGAGGACAGAAGTTTATTATCATAAACGAGGATGACTTAGGTCTAACTTGGACTACAGGTCTCGAGAAAAAAACTAAATAGTAGATAAACAAAGGAATTATTATGCCCAAGCCAAAATTAGGAGACCCAACTGATTTTTCATATCGTATCAATAAAGTCACGAAAGTAGTTGATGGTGATACCATAGATGTCATCATAGATATAGGATTCGATATCATGTATAAGTCAAGAGTGAGAATGTTTGGTATAGATACTCCCGAATCAAGAACAAGAGATAAAGAAGAAAAGGTCAGAGGACTTTTAGCTAAGAAATATCTATCTGAGTCGCTCAAGAAAGGTAAGAAGCTGGTACTCAAAACTTACAAGGACTATGAGACTGGTAAGTTTGGTAGAATACTTGGTGATGTATGGATAGATGGTAAATCTATTAATGCTCAGATGATAAAAGATTTTATGGCTGTACCATATAATGGTCAGTCAAAAGAAATGGTTGAAAAACTACACGAAGCAAATAAACTTATGCTTCAACGACTAGGAAAGATAAGTGGCTAAAACACCAACACAAACATTTTTTGATAAGGCATCAACCGATCCTAACATCGCTAAGAAATCTAGAGGATGGTTTAATAAGGAAGTTGTAAGGTTGCGTCAGATGCGACCTATGCCTAGAAAAATTATGCAACAGGATGGTCGCTCTACAAGACTACTTCCTGGACGATTATATATGTTTCAATATGAAGCCAAAGGTGCTGATACATTACCATACTTTGATAGATTCCCTTTATGTTTCCCTTTTGAAATACAATCAGACTTCTTCTTAGGATTAAACATGCACTATCTACCATATCTATTACGCATTAGATTATTAGATAGAATGATGACATACGCATCTAATAAGAAGATGGATTCTACTACACGATTAAAATTTCAATGGAATACTATACGAGGATCCGCAAGGTTGGCTCTGGCCAAACCTGCTGTAAAAAAATATCTTAAAACACAAGTAAAATCACAATTCTTACAAGTAAACCCTGACAACTGGAATACTGCTATGATGCTACCAGTTGAAAGATTTACTGGTGCTACTAGGGATCGTGTCTGGAGAGAGAGTTTAGAAATAGCACAAGGATAATATTATGAAGATGCCTGCCCATCTTGATTATGATAATCTCGATGAAATTAAACGACAAAAAATATTCCGCAAAGGTCAGTTCCCGAAACTAGACCAAGTGTTTGACCATCTTATGTCTAAGAAGGATTTAATACTTGCTGACTTCTTAGAGTTTGCTCAGGGTGGTACCATTCAGGAAAAGATACAGTGGAATAAAGAGAATAATGCTATTAGTGTTATGAACGAAAGGTATCGTGCTAAGATGTTATTCAAGGGCAGTAAAGGTGAGAAGGAGATACTCGATGGTCGTATAGTAAGCCATGATGAGTATGAAGATGTAGATAGTTGGCAGGCAACCTTCCTAAAATATGATTTTAGTTCTGATATAAAAGGTATCATGAAGAACAGTGGTCTATTACAAGATAGCAAAGTAAACTGGAACCATAATGCAGTCAAGTATCCTAATCTTAATAATATATTAGACGAATATGGTAAGGCAGTTCCTGTATGCTTTTATTCTACTCTTATGGCAAACACAGTCATAGAAAGACACACTGGTATAGAAAATAGAGAAGGATATCACTTGAGATTACATATACCATTACATATTCCTAAAGGAGATATATTCTTAGAGGTATGTGGTGAAGAAATAGATTGGTCAGAACCATTCGCATTTAATAATCAGTTTGTACATAGTGCCTGGAATAATTCTAGTGAGCATCGTCTTATATTACTGATAGATTTCTATCGTGATTACTTAGGGATACCTCCAGGACTTCCCTTTGAACAGATGCAAGATATAACAGGCAACCCAGAGGAGCGATATGTTAGAAGTTCCTGAGTACGCAAAGTGGACACCTGAAGAAAGACATAAGGCAAAGATACAAGGAATCTTTCGCTATGGTGACTATCCTAAATTAGACGAAGTGTTTGATGATATATTACCACTATGCCCACAACTATTAGAAGAAGTTATACAGCCATACTTGGGAAAGAACATACAACAAAAATTACATAACATGTATATACAAGATACTCTACCTGTGTTTGAAACAGCAGGATATAATGTAAGTAAAGAAGCATCGATAGGAAATAAACAGTTAGGTAAGAAAAACTTTGATAGCTGGCATGCTTTTAACTTAGTATGGAATCCACCAGAGCTTGGTAAGAATGTAATGGAAAAAAGAATGAAAAAGAATCGTGATAGATTACCAGTTTTAAAATCTATCATAGATAAATACCAAGAACATATTAATGTAATAACTTATAGCATGATTGCTCCTAACTCAGTAGTGCTACGACACACTGGTCATGAGAATGTATTAGGAAACTTTTTAAGATTACACTTTCCCTTACATATACCAGAGGGTGATATATTTTTAGAAGTAAATGATGAAGAGATACAGTTTAGCGAAGCACCTTTCGCATTTAATAATCAGATAGTACACTCAGCACATAACAGAACAGGTAAACATAGGTTGGTTATGATACTAGATTTATATAGACCATTCCTTGGCATACCTAAGTCTTACCATGTTGATAAACTACAAGAACTTGTAGGTTGTACTGATAAATATTTAATTGATTATGAACGAGAGGGTGAAATATTAAATCCAAGTTGGAAGTCAGGAGCGATAGATAATGATTAATGTACCATGGTGGGCAGATATACCCAAAGATCGACTACGAGAGATACAAGAACAAAAAATATTTAAACGAGGAGAATATCCTAAATTAGATTCTATATTTGATGAGTTATATGCTCAGAAAGATAATTTAATACATGACCTCGTTGGCCATTTAGATGAAAAGTGGAGTATGGATAAAAAGCTACAGTGGATATTAGACCATAAAGCTGTGCCTGTAATGAGTAGAGATAGCATGGGTCATCAGTCAGGTAATCCTGATAAGAAACCTGCTAGATTAGATGCTTGGCAGAATGTATATCTAAAATACCAACCACCTGCTACTAGCTATCGTGATACCGAAGGAGAAAAGGCAAGACCCCAGTATCCTACAGCTAATAACATATTAAAACAGTATGAAGAGGTGGTTCCTATCGCTAATTATAGCATATTAGTGAAGGATTCTATTATCCATAGGCATACAGGTCCCGAGAACAGACGAGGACACCATCTTAGAGTCCATATACCCTTACATATACCCAAGGGAGATATCTTCTTAGAAGTTAATGGAACAGAGGTAGATTGGTCAGATTGCTTTGGTTTTAATAACCAATATACTCATTCTGCCCATAATTATAGCTACGAACACCGATTAATCCTACTAATAGACTTTGATAGAAGGTATCTAGGCATCCCTCCAGGACTACATTATGATAAAATGCAAGATATAACTGGCGATCCTAACACAGAATACAAGAGATAAGACCTAAATAGTTGCATGGCCAATAATTTTAACGAAGCACCCAAGACCACCCTTAACGATTTTACAGCTCAAATAAAGAAAGAAGGGATGGCTGTAGTAAACAGATATGCTGTTGTACTCCCTAATTTTGTGGGATCTGACATGTCTAGAATGCTACTTATGTATTGCTCTTCTGCTCAACTTCCAGGATTAAATAATTCAACTACACCAGCTAGAACTTTTGGGGAGTATCGTGAGATGCCATATGAAAGATTATTTGAAGCAGTTAATTTAGAGTTCTATATGGACAGACCCATGAAGATTAAAACATACTGGGATAACTGGATAGGTGAAGTAATAGATCCAGTCACAAGGAAGTTTAATTACTATAAGAACTATACTAAAGATGTCACTATATTTGTTCTTGATAAACAAGATAAGAATGTATATGGGTGTACTTTATACGAAGCATATCCTAAAACAATTAATCCTATCGCACTTACAGCTGAAGGAAAAGAAGTTATGAAGATAGGAGTCACTCTACAGTTTAGATACTGGAGAGGTGCACAGTATTCAAAAGAGAAATTACCTAAAGGAGTATCTGATATCCCTGAACAACCAACATCACCTAAACAGATAGATAGAATAGAAGAAGAAGTGCCTGCTAATGTAGTCACAGATAAAAAAGGAAACCCTGTCACATACTCTGGTGGTTATGTGACTTATGGTGGTCCGAATGCAAGAGGTGGAATATATGACAAGTAAAATAGATAAAGGATTAGGAAAGGTCTTTGACCTTCCAGCAGGATTCGATGGTACACCAGTGGTTGAGCCATCAAACATTACACCATGCCCAACAGATATAATTGAGAAGGCAAACGAATTACCATCTGCTGTAGATGATGCAGCAAATGTAATGTCGGGATACGATCCCAAAGAAGTAAAGATAGAAAGTGATTACGATACGACTCGTGCTAATCTACTTAACATATTAGCAAAAGGTCAAGATGCACTTAATCATGCTTTAGAGATTGCTAAACAATCAGAACACCCTCGTGCGTTTGAAGTTGTTGGTAATCTAATGAAACAACAAGCTGACATAAATCAACAACTGTTAGATTTACATCAGCAGAAACAGAAACTAGAAGGCAAGAAAGAACAACGAGCTCCTGGAGTTCAAAATAATTCTATCTATGTCGGTTCAACTACTGAGTTGAATAAGTTTCTAAAAGATATGAAAAATGATAGCAATATTATTGAAGGAGATAAATAATGGCTTTACCAAAGAATCAATCACCAGTATATCCACTGGCGATTCCTTCCACTAGTCAGGAAGTAAAATTTAGACCATTCGTTGTAAAAGACGAGAAAGCATTAATGCTTGCTATGCAGTCTGAAAACGAAGTCACGATGGTAAATACACTTCGTGATTTAATTAGGAACTGTGTAGAAGAAGAGATTGATGTTGACCGATTAGCAACCTTTGACTTAGAATATATTTTCGCTCAGATGAGAGGAAAGTCTGTAGGTGAGATGGTTGAACTAATCGGGAAGTGTGATAATGTAGAAGCTGGTTGTGTTGACAATCCAAAAGCACAAGTAAAACTTCAAATAGATATTACACAGATACCTGTCCACTTCCCTGAAGGACATGATAAGAAAATAAACTTATGGGGAGATGTAGGAGTAGTAATGAAATATCCTACAGTTGAAACTATTATAAAATATCAAGGACTATCTGAAGACTCAGATCCTGAAAAAGTATTTGATATTATAACAGAGTCAATGGAAGTTATCTACGAAGGAGACGAACTCCACTATATTAAAGACCAAACTGTAGAAGAAGTAAATGATTTCATAAATAATTTAACTTCAGACCAGTTTGCTAAAGTGAGACAGTTTTTTGAAACTATTCCGTCAATGAAGAAGGAAATAGAATATACTTGTCCTAATTGTGGAAGAGTACATAAGAAAACTCTGGAGGGTCTTCAAAGTTTTTTTGGCTAATGCTCAGCCATGACACTTTGATGAACCATTACAAGACGAACTTCGCTTTAATGCAACATCACAAGTATTCTTTGACTGAGCTGGAACATATGTACCCTTTTGAAAGAGAGATATATACTTCTTTATTAGTCAAATTTTTAGAAGAAGAAAAAGCAAGAAGAGAACAAGAGAATTTAAGAAGGAAACTATAAATGGAATTTATATTCATACCATTATTTGCCTGCATCATTTTGATGATAGGAGAGCATTCTAATCCTAGAGGTATGAATATCTTTTGGTATAAAGTTAATATAGCAAGAAGAGATTATTTCAAAGCATTAACAGAATACGACTCAGGAAACAATAAAGGAAATGGGATGCACAACCCCATGGAGATAATAAAAGATGGCACTACCGAATCAAACACCAAGCGATAAGGACGCATTACCTGATAGAAGGAAAGCGACTCCACGCAACGAGGAGTTAGCGAAACTTATCGGTAAAGAAATATCTGCTGTGATGCCGACTAAAGAAGAGTCGTCAGAACAGTTGAAAGTGTTTACAGCTATGAAAGGATATCTAGAAATCTTAGCAGGTAAAGCAGAAGATGATGATGGTCCAGCTGGAGATGAAGAGAGTGCGTTTAAAAAATTAGGCAAGTTTGGTAAAGTCCTTGCTCTAGTTATTGGTTCACTAATCGGTCTTATATCTGCTCAGCTTAAAACTATCGCTCTCTTTGCTAAAGCATTCACACCTGCTAGACTTCAAGTACAGATAAGAGCCATGTTCAGAGGATTGACTGGAACTGTTAAAGGTTTCGGCACATCCATAAAAGCAGGTTTTTCTAATTTACTCAAACCACTTACTGGTATATTCAAATCAACAGGTGGGGCAAGTGCATTAGGAAAGACTCCGCAGACACTAAAAACTTTTATGAAAGGTTTGACTGTTTTATTTAAACCTTTCGTTGAGTTAGGTAAGATGTTAAAATCAACTGTCACATCAGTTAGTAAGAGTGTTGGTATCTTCAGTAGAATTAGTGGCTTCTTCAAGAGTATCGGTAGTGCTATCGCTAGGTTTGGTTCAGCAGTTGGTGCTGTAGCCAAAGTTGCTTCTAAAGTATTCTTACCACTATTAATTATTATAACTTTATTTGATACAATCAAAGGAGCATTAGCAGGGTTCGCTGAAGGAGGTATCATAGGTGGTATCGCTGGAGCAGTTAAAGGTTTATTCAACTCATTAATCTTCGGACCTCTTGATATGTTAAAAGGAGCAGTTGCTTGGGTACTTGGTATGTTTGGCTTTGATAAAGCAGCAGAGATGCTTAATAGTTTCTCCTTCGCTAGTATGTTCAGTAAACTAATAGATGGTATAGCAAGTTTCGTATCTCATATTGTAGAGTTTATGACCAATATAATTATGGCACCGATACGACCTATTATGGAATTATTTAACTCGTTGATGAATATATTTACTAATGCTGATGGCGAGGGATTATTTAAAAATATATCTGACTTCTTCTTTGATTTACTATTAATGATTCCGAAGTTCTTCTTAAATATACTTGATGCTGTAGCTGGATTATTTGGCTTTGATGGTTTACGAGAAAAGGTTTATAGTTTCTTTGATGGTATTATGGATAACTTTGGTATCCCTGCCTTCTCATTTAAGATTCCAATTATTGGTAAGGAAGTCAGCTTTGGTGGATTCTTCCCATTCAGAGATGGCGAACAAACTGTAGAAGGTGAAGCTGGTCAACCACCTGCTGGTGAAGGAACAATGGTATCAGGTGAAACTCCTGCTCTGCCTGCTGGTGGTGGTGAAATAGACGAGGAAGGTAGATATGTATCTCCTCAAATGTCAAAGATGTTAGAATTAAAGAGACAACTAAATGCTCAGCAGTTTGGCGAGGACTTTGAAAGTTTATCAGTAGCTGATAAAGTAAAACGAGTTAAAGAATTAGAAGAGTCTGGCCAACTAACAAGTCCTCAAGGAGTCACCACAGTCGTTAATAATACGAATGTTAATAACCAAGCGAATACTCAAACATCTTCTATGTTATTCCCTAAACAAGCTAAGAATAACGATGATGTATATGGTCAGCAACAAAGGTATGCTGGCAACTTCTAGAGTAAATTACCTAACAGAATACAGAATACAATAAACGAGGTTGCGATAATTAGTTTATCAAAGTCTTGAAACTTCATTCGTGTTCTCCTCCTCTACCTCTGAAACTCTGAGATATTCTCTCCTTGTTTACTTCTCTAAAGTAGATAAATGTTAATACAGTTGCTGTTATAAGTAGAGCATGTGCTGCTGCAGATATACCAAAAGCAAATATACTTTCTGCTATGTAAATACCAAACACTGCTGACCATAACCAAGCTAAGATTTGCATAGACATAAACTTAACCTGAAAATTTAATCCTGATAATGCATTCTTTGTAGGATCCATTATCAAGTCATACCATTCTTTCATATTTT
>VTLG01001509.1_pt1 | contig 11135 bp, 9 predicted proteins | sample 4694571 | NCBI WGS metagenome assembly VTLG01 (sample SAMN12604809, study PRJNA352737) | marine metagenome | biome: ENVO:00000447; feature: ENVO:00000209|ENVO:00000569|ENVO:01000036; material: ENVO:00002151; isolation source: viral sequences binned using virsorter ... | reverse complement strand
TTATTATGCCTGAAGTATATCTTGGTAATCCTAATCTAAAGAAAGCCAACACTGAAATTGAATTTAGTCATGATCAAGTCCAGGAGTTTATTAAATGTAAACTGGACCCGATTTATTTTGCAAGAAATTATATAAAGATTGTTAACGTTGATGAGGGTTTGGTACCCTTTGAGATGTGGCCATTCCAAGAAAAGTTGATTGAAAGATTTCATGCACATAGATTTAATATCTGTATGATGCCTAGACAGACTGGTAAGTCTACTACGTCTGTATCATATCTACTTCATTATGCTTTGTTTAATGATAATGTTAATATTGGTATTCTTGCAAACAAGGCAGCAACTGCCAGAGACTTGTTAGCAAGACTCCAGACTGCTTATGAGAATTTACCCAAATGGATGCAACAGGGTATTCTTGTATGGAACAAAGGTAGTTTAGAACTGGAGAACGGTTCCAAGATTATGGCAGCATCTACATCTGCTGCTGCAGTTCGGGGTATGACTTTCAACATCATATTCCTGGACGAATTTGCGTTCGTACCTAATCATATTGCCGACGACTTCTTTAGTTCAGTATATCCCACTATTTCATCTGGTAAGTCCACCAAGATCATCATCGTCTCTACCCCTAAGGGTATGAATCATTTCTACCGCATGTGGCACGATGCTGAGAACGGAGATAATGAATATGTACCGACTGTAGTCCATTGGAGTGAAGTTCCTGGTAGAGATGAGAAGTGGAGAAAACAAACTATTGCAAACACCTCAGAAGCGCAGTTCAAAGTTGAATTTGAATGTGAATTCTTAGGATCTGTTGATACCCTTATTAATCCAGCAAAATTGAAATCATTGGTTTATGATAAACCAGCAATGTCTAATGAAGGATTAGACTTGTATGAACAACCACAAGATAAACATGACTATGTTTGTACAGTTGACGTTGCTCGCGGTGTAGGAGAGGATTATTCTGCATTTGTAATTGTAGACATAACCACATTCCCTCATAGGATCGTAGCAAAATATAGGAATAATGAAGTTAGACCTATGTTATTTCCTAATATTATATACGAAACTTGTAAAGGATACAATGAAGCCTTCATATTAGTTGAAGTAAATGATATTGGTGATCAGGTTGCATCCATACTTAATTATGATTTTGAGTATCCTAATCTTTTAATGTCATCGATGAGAGGAAGAGCTGGTCAAGTTATAGGACAGGGTTTTAGTGGTAGTAAGGTACAACTTGGTGTCAAGATGTCCAAAACTGTCAAGAAGGTTGGTGCATTAAACCTCAAGACATTGATTGAGGCAGATAAGTTAGTATTTAATGATTATGATATTATCTCAGAACTGACTACTTTTATATCAAAGAGTAATTCTTTTGAGGCAGATGATGGTTGTAATGATGATTTAGCAATGTGTCTTCTCATATATGCATGGTTGGTACAGTGTGATTACTTCAAAGAACTTACTGATCAGGATGTTCGTAAGAGGTTGTATGAAGATAATAAAAATCAAATAGAGCAAGATATGGCACCATTTGGGTTTATGGTTGATGGATTAGGAGATGAAGAAGATACCTTTTTGGATTCTGATGGAACTAGGTGGAATACAGATGAATATGGGGATAGAGCATATATGTGGGAATACATGTCATAGTGTTCATTCATAGTTTCCCCCGTGAAATAGTTGCTTTCAATAAATAATTTGTAGGAAATTGGGAACCTTAAGAGGAACGAAAACATGGCTATTCAGTTAGTATCTCCTGGTGTACTGATCAGGGAAGTTGATCTAACCGTCGGAAGAGCTGATAATATCGTCGATAATATTGGCGCTATTGCAGGTCCATTCGAGATTGGACCAATCGATGATCCGATAACCATCGAGAATGAACAAGACTTAATCAACACTTTTGGTAAGCCATTGTCAACTGATGCTCAGTATGAGTATTGGTTAGCAGCTGCTTCCTTCCTCTCATATGGTGGTATCATTAAGGTTGCTAGAACCGATGATGCTGATCTTAAGAACGCTAATGCTGGTGTAGGTATTGCTAATACCACAACTCTTAAGATTAAGAGTTACGATGACTATCAGTCAAACTACTCTTCTGCTACCGATTTCTATTACGCCGCTAAGAACCCTGGTCAATGGGCAAAAGGTCTAAAGGTTTGCTTCATCGATGATGTTGCTGACCAGACATTGACTATTAGTTCTAGTGATCCTGCTGCCATTGGTTGCACAATTGGATACGGTGTAACTGCTGCTCTGAGTACAACCATTCCTGGTTCTGGTACAACTTCATCCTTCGAAGGATATCTTAAGGGTATTATCACTGGTATCAGTACTGATGCTGTTGGTGGTAATTCTACGATTGATGTTAAGATTGTTTCTCGTGTAGAAACAGTTGGTGGTGGTTCAACTGAAACTAAGGTTGACTATGCAGAAGGTAATGCTGCTAAGTCATTCGGAACTTCAGCTGCAGTCTTTACAAATCTTCCTGCTGGTACATTAGATGCCTCCAGTGGATTTACTCCATCAGCACAAGCTGACTGGTACGATGCTCAAACTCTTGAGTTAGACAACACAACAATTTACTGGAAAGGGGTTGCACAAAGACCTGTAACTAACCAGTTTGCCACTGAGCGTGGTGCTAAGAATGATGCCTGTCATGTTGTGGTTGTTGATGATGACGGAACTCTAACTGGTATTAAAGGTAATATCGTTGAGAAGCACCTGAATCTATCTAAAGCACTTGATGCTGAATCATCAGGACAGGCTGGTACCAAGATATGGTACAAGAATTATCTTGCAGACTTCTCAGAGAGAATCTATGCAGGATACAACCCATCTATCGCATTTGACGCAATGCGTCTCACTGTTCCAGTTAATACTGGTTTCGGTGGAACTATGTTCTCTGCAATCAGCAATGCTGACGCACAGTGGGGACAAAATGCTAAGGATGTTAAGTATTACGCAGGTATAGGAAACACAACTTACCAACTTGGTGGTGGTAACAACTATACAACTGCAAACGGATATGCTGCTACTCTCGGAAATCTGATTACTTCTTATGAGAAGTTCCAGACTAAGGATGAGATTGCAGTCGATTACTTGATCGCTGGTCCTGGACTTGCTGACAGATTTGAGTCACAGGCCAAGTTCAATAAGTTAGGTGACCTTGCTGAGAACAGGAAGGACTGCGTAGCAGTTTGCTCACCTAAGCGTACTGACCTAGTTAACGTAACTAACAGTACAACTCAAACAGACAACGTTGTAGCTACTCTGGATGGAGTTAATTCTTCTTCCTACGTAATCATGGATAGTGGTTACAAGTACATGTTTGATAGATTCAACAATGAATTCCGTTGGATTCCATGTAACGGAGACATTGCTGGTCTAATGGTTAGAACTAACAGAGAGTTCTATCCATGGTTCTCTCCTGCTGGACAGCAGCGTGGTGTTCTTAATAACGCTACTAAGTTGGCATACAACCCAACCCAAGCACAGAGAGATGTTCTGTATACCAAGCGGATTAACCCTGTTATCTTCCGCCCAGGTATTGGCATAATGCTCTTCGGAGACAAGACTGCCCTTGGTTATGCCTCAGCGTTTGATCGTATCAACGTTAGAAGATTGTTCCTTACAGTCGAGCAGGCACTGGAGCGTAGTGCTCAAGCACAGCTCTTTGAGTTTAACGACGAGATTACTCGCTCGAACTTCATCAATATCGTAGAACCATATCTACGTGATGTTCAAGCAAAGCGTGGTCTTTATGACTTCCTAGTAATTTGCGACGAGACTAACAACACACCAGATGTCATTGATAACAATGAGTTCCGTGCTGACATCTTCCTCAAGCCTACTAAGTCTATCAACTTCGTTTCACTAACCTTTGTTGCCACCCGCACAGGTGTTAGCTTCGATGAAGTCGCTGGTAGAGTTTAATTAATAAGGAGTAACGAACAATGCCATCAAATGCGCCAGGTTTAAAAACCATTAACCAATTTAAGAGTAGATTAGCGGGTGGCGGTGCTCGCCCGAATCTATTCGAGGTCGCTATCCCTAGTTTTCCAAGCTATGCTAACGACCTTTGGGAAAACGAAAAGGAGGATTTTAGATTCCTCTGTAAGGCTGCTGCACTACCAGCATCCAATGTTGCACCAGTTGACGTTCCATTTAGAGGTCGTATTCTAAAGGTTGCTGGTGACAGAACCTTCGATCCATGGACACTAACAATTATTAACGACGAAGACTTTAAGATTAGAACTGCCTTTGAGGGGTGGATGAATGGTATTTCCAAACTGGATAATAACAGTGGAACTACCAGTCCTGGTTCTTACATGGTTGATGCCGATGTTTGGCAACTCGGTCATGGAGAATCTCCAATAACCACTGCTTCAGGATCTACTGCTACAGTTAACGGACCTTCCGGTGGCATTAGTGGAGCTGGTGGTGATACCGCTGCAGTTCTGAGACAGTATAAGATGATTGGTGTTTGGCCATCAAACATATCTGAAATTGCACTCTCCTATGAAACCGGAGATACAATTGAGGAATTTACTGTAGAACTTCAAGTACAGTACTTCAGGTCTCAAGTAAACGGACCTACTATCCAGTAATCTATGCTATACTAAATACTATGAACGGTATAGTCCATAGTATAAATGGCTAAATTATTTGGATTCTCGATTGAGAATAATGAGGAAACCCCAAAGTCGGTAGTATCGCCTGTTCCCGAATCGCACGAGGATCAGACCGATCACTACATGACTTCGGGGTTTTTTGGTAATTATGTGGACATGGAAGGTGTCTTTAAGAATGAGTTTGATCTCATTCGTAGATACCGTGAGATGGCATTACATCCTGAAGTGGATAATGCTATTGAAGATGTTATTCAGGAAGCAATTGTTACTGATACTAATGATAGTCCTGTAGAAATTGAACTTTCAAAGTTAAATGCTAGTGAAGGTATAAAAGCAAAAATACGTGAAGAATTTAAGTATGTAAAAGATCTTTTAGATTTTGATAAAAAAGCACATGAGATTGTGCGTAATTGGTATATTGATGGACGTTTATATTACCATAAAGTTATCGATTTAAAAAAACCAGAGGAAGGAATACAAGAGTTAAGATATATCGACGCAATGAAAATGCGTTTTGTTCGTCATGCTGTTAAGGAAGAAAATGATAAAATAGCAGGAAAGATAGCAGCCATACAATCACATAGGGAACCTAATAGTATTCATCAAGCATTCCCTAAGATTGAAGAGTATTTCATCTATAGCACTAAGAACACCACAGGTGGTGCATTAAACCCCTCTAGTAACCTCACAGATACTAAAGGTGTTCGTTTTGCACCAGATGCCATTGCATATTGTACTTCTGGATTAGTTGATAGGAATAAGGGATCAACTCTTTCTTATCTTCACAAGTCTATTAAAGCACTCAATCAACTTAGGATGATTGAGGATAGTCTTGTAATCTATCGTTTATCTCGTGCTCCAGAACGTAGAATATTCTACATTGACGTAGGTAATCTACCTAAAATTAAGGCAGAACAATACCTTCGTGATGTTATGATGAGGTATCGTAACAAGTTAGTTTACGATGCAAACACTGGAGAAATCCGTGATGATAAGAAGTTCATGTCTATGATGGAGGACTTCTGGTTACCTAGACGTGAGGGAGGCCGTGGAACAGAAATCTCAACACTCCCAGGTGGACAAAATCTCGGAGAAATCACAGACATTGAGTACTTCAAGAAAAAACTCTATAAAGCACTTAATGTTCCAATCTCAAGAATTGAAGGAGACGGTGGGTTTAACCTGGGGAGATCTTCTGAGATTTTAAGAGATGAACTTAAGTTCAGTAAGTTTGTAGGTAGATTACGTAAGAGATTCAGTAATCTATTTTTAGATATGCTGAAAACCCAATGCTTACTTAAGAATGTTTGTACCCCAGAAGATTGGGATGCAATGTCTGAGCATATTCAGTTTGACTTCTTATATGACAATCACTTCTCTGAACTCAAAGATGGTGAGTTAGCAAGAGAAAGATTCTCATTAGCAGTAGAAGCAGAACCTTTCATTGGTAAGTATTACTCTCAGGATTGGGTACGTCGTAAAGTACTTCGTCAGACTGATGAAGATATCATGGAGCAAGATGAATTAATTGAAAAGGAGATTGATGCAGGTATCATTCAAGATCCTAAGGAATTAGAAATGATTGCAGATTTTAGTGCAACTAATGGTGCAGCTGCTCCTGCAAATGGAATGATGGGAGCAATTCCTATGGAACCTACTCTTGATGATTCTAAGAATGGTGGTTCTACTAAAGCACCTAAAGGTGGAGAAATTTAATGTCAGAACATCCAGCAGATCCACCTTTTGTTAATGTTAATTTCAATATTGCAGATGTAAGGTTACTACATAATGCAGTATCCTTTTATCTTACAGATAGACCAGCTTCTGGGGCTAGACCTGCTCATCAACAAGAACCAACAAGACATGTAGAGGCTATGAAAAGAACCCTCAACACGGTTCTCATGGAATGGCAATATAGGAAGCAAGCTGTAGAAGATATAAATAACCTATAGGAAAAGTTATGACCATCAACATGGATGATTTAATGGATGCTATTGTGGCAAACGATTCACCTTCAAAGGTGAGTGATGCGATAAAAGATATGTTGTATTCACGTACAGCAGATAAAGTTGATGCTCTTAAACCAGATATTGCTTCAAGTCTTTTTGGCAATGATCAGGTTGAAGATGAAGTTGAAGATGAACCAGTTGCAGTTGCCGCAGACACCGAAAACGAGGATCAAGAGTAATGGCAGTACATCAACCAGTTGGCAGTAATGTAGCAGTGACACTGAGTAGTACCAGTGCTCAATCTACATCATTACCACAACAATCTGATACTATTCGAATAGTCAATCATAGTGGGCATGGTTGTCACGTTGCAATTGGATCTACTCCAGTAGCAACTAGTGCTAATTACTTCGTTGAAAAACACTCCGAAGCTAACCTTAATTTGGGTCAAGCAAGTTCTACAAGAATTGTAGAAGTTCATAAGAGTTCTGCTGCTGCTATTGCTACAACTTGTTTCTTACCTCAAGGTACAATTGGTGCTCCATTCCAAGTTGGAGATACTGTTGCTTTAACTGGTAAGTCTGGTTGGGAATTTCAACATCATCCTATTAGTGCTATTACTTTCCCTGCAGGAAGAGGATCTGGTAGTTCAGAAGCAAGAGTTAAAATCGAAGTAGATTTTAATTCTAGTGGATGGTCCGGATCTTGGACAGATGATGATTCTGGTGCTGGTGATAAAGGTGTTTTGAGAAAAACAATCCAAGTTGCTGGTATTATGACCGGAAGTCAAACCGGTAAATTGCATGTTCAACAAATACAAATTACTGGGGACGCATAATGAAACTGATCAGAGAAGAAATTGAATCAGTAGAATTTCTTGTCGAACAAAAGAACGGCAAGAAATCCATGTATATTGAAGGTGTATTCCTTCAAGGAAACATCACGAACAGAAATGGACGTATGTATCCCATGGAAACTCTCCGTAAGGAGGTGGGTAGATATAACGAGAATCATATCCAAGTTGGACGTGCTCTCGGTGAACTTGGACATCCAGAAGGTCCAACTGTGAATCTCGATAGAGTTTCACATAAAATCGTTTCTCTTAAAGAAAGTGGTGCTAATTTCATTGGTAAGGCTAAGATCCTTGGCACACCAATGGGTAAGATCGCTGCTTCTCTCGTTGAGGAAGGTGTAAAACTTGGAGTTTCTTCTAGAGGTATTGGATCTCTAAAAGCAACTCGTGAGGGAATTAATGTTGTAGGTGATGATTTTATGCTTGCAACAGCTGCTGATATAGTAGCAGATCCCAGTGCTCCAGATGCTTTTGTTGAAGGCATCATGGAAGGAAAAGACTGGGTATGGGACGGTGGTATTCTCCGTGAGAGAATCGCTACTAAGACATATAAAACGATTAACACACTGGTTGATCAGAAAAAGTTAGATGAGAATAAGTTGAATTTATTCAACGACTTCTTGTCGAATCTTTAACTTTAATAAATAAACATAGATTAATACAAGGGTATTTTCGAGGAAACTTCAAATGTCAAGTGGAGAATTACAAGAAATGGAGACTGGCACAAAGGAATCCAAAACTGCAGTTAACGCTAACGCACAAACGGGGGATAAAGCTATTCCTAAGTTAACTACAGGTGGAACTGCTCCTACATGGCAAGACCTGGGAGGTCCTACCGTAGACAACTATAAGCCTGATAACGATTCAGCTAAGTTATCTTCTGGTAGTGGAGTTAAGCAAGTATCTGACGTAGTGACAAACCGTAAAGGTAAAACAGGAGCAATGGCAGCACAAAAAGCGTCTAACCTTAAGTCAGGCGATGAGGCCGAAATTAAGGATAATCAGGAAGTAGTTTCTGAAGAACCTGCTAAGGAAGAAGCACCTGTTGCTGAAGAAGAAGTTAAAGTAGAAGCATATGACATGGAAGATGATGTCAATGCTCTATTAGGTGGCGAAGAACTCTCTGAGGAATTCAAAGAGAAAGCAAAGACTATCTTTGAAGCCGCTATTAACGCAAAGGTTTCTGAAGTCAAGCAAAAACTTGATGAAGAAAAGACTGCTGCAATCGAAGAAGCAGTAGCAGCACACAAGACCGAACTCACAGAACGGACCGATTCTTATCTTGAGTATGTTGCTCAAGAGTGGCTAACCGAGAATCAACTCGCTGTTGAGCACGGACTCAAAACAGAAATGACCGAATCCTTCTTAAGTGGGATGAAGTCACTATTTGAAGATCATTATGTATCAATCCCTGATGAGAAATATGATGTAGTCTCTACAATGGTAGAGAAGTTAGATGACATGGAGACTAAACTCAACGAGCAGATCGAAGCAAACGTTGCACTGAACAAGAGACTTTCTGAGTCTGCTTCAGATGTAATTCTTGCTAATGTTTCTGAAGGCCTTGCTGCCACTCAGAAAGAGAAGCTCGCTACCCTTTCCGAAGGTGTTGAGTTTGAAAGCGAAGAATCGTACAAAGAGAAGCTTACTACCCTGAGAGAATCTTATTTCTCTGACAAAAAAGTAGCTACTCAAGCAGTTGCTGGAGATACCCTTATGGAATCCGCTGAAGGCGAAGCACCTGTAGAACAGGTCACTGCTTCAATGGGATCTTATATGGACGTTCTCAGTAAAATGCATAACTGAATTTAATATTAACAAACTAAACATTTAGGAAAAACCAATGTTCCAATCAGAACATCTGGTAGAAAAGTGGAAACCCCTTCTAGATCACGATGGTGGTATTCAAGATAACCACCGTAGGGCGGTTACCGCAGTTCTACTAGAGAACCAAGAAAAATTCCTCAAAGAGGAGCAAGCATTCTCCACAGGCATGAGCCTGATGGAAACCCCAACAAACGCAGGTAACTCACCTGCAGGTGACGTTAACGTTCCTGCTGGTTTTAGTGGATCTGCTACTGCTGGCGGACCTGTTGCTGGTTTCGACCCTGTGTTGATCAGCCTCATTCGTCGTTCTATGCCTAACTTGGTCGCATATGACCTTGCTGGTGTACAACCAATGAGTGGTCCAACTGGACTAATCTTCGCAATGCGTTCACGTTACACTAACCAAAGTGGCGACGAGACCTTCTACGACGAAGTAAACACCGCGTTCTCCGGTCAGGATTCAGGCGCTGCCTTGACTTCTGGTATGTCGAACGCTGCCGCTGGTTTAGGTACAACTGTTCAAGGTGGTTCTAACCCTGCTGTTCTTAACCCTTCTGCTACTACTGCTGCCCAGAATAAGGCATACAGTGTTGGTCAGGGTATGATCACAGGTGACGCTGAGAACCTTGGTACTACTGGTCACCACTTCAACGAGATGGCATTCTCGATTGAAAAGGTAACAGTTACTGCTAAGTCTCGTGCGTTAAAGGCTGAGTACTCACTAGAGCTTGCTCAAGACCTTAAGGCGATCCACGGATTGAACGCCGAAGCGGAACTCGCTAACATCCTCAGCACTGAGATTCTTGCTGAGATCAACCGCGAAGTTATCCGTACTATCTACAAGACTGCTGAGCAAGGCGCTGTCGCCAACACATCAACTGCTGGAATCTTCGATTTAGACATCGACTCCAACGGTAGATGGTCAGTTGAGAAGTTCAAGGGTCTACTCTTCCAAATCGAGCGCGATGCAAACGCTGTCGCACAAAGAACTCGTCGCGGAAAGGGTAACATTATCCTTACTTCTGCTGATGTGGCATCTGCCCTTACTATGGCTGGTGTTCTGGATTACACTCCCGCACTTAATGCCAACCTTAACGTTGATGATACTGGCAACACATTTGCTGGAACTATCAATGGTAAGTACCGCGTCTACATCGACCCATATTCTGCTAACCTAACTGCAGGTAATGCTGCTAATGGTAACCAGTACTATGTTGTCGGTTACAAAGGAACTTCTCCTTATGACGCAGGACTGTTCTACTGCCCATACGTTCCGCTACAAATGGTACGTGCTGTCGGAGAGAACACCTTCCAGCCTAAAATCGGATTTAAGACTCGTTACGGCATGGTTGCAAACCCATTCGCCGAAGGACTCACTAAGGGTCTTGGAGCTCTTACTCTTAACTCTAACCGCTACTACAGGCGCGTTGCTGTTAAGAACCTCATGTGATTCATATTTCACATATTTTTCAAAGGGACCCGAAAGGGTCTCTTTTTTTGTCTAAATACAAGATAGGAGACCTGCGTTCTAACTCATGACTTACACAATGAATCCAATGGGTAAATTTAATGAGCAATTCGCTCGTTTGAAAGATTACCCAGAGGAACAAAGGAAACTGGATGCTGCTTGGGATAAAGCCTTTGCTGCTGGAATGGCACGTGCCCTGGAAAAGGGGATGAAACAGTCAGGTATTAGTACAGAATCTCATTCTTCAGGTATTGGTACAGAATCTCATTCTGAACACCATTCAACTGTACATATTGATACTGGAGATCAAGCACATCTTACTGCTGCAGCAGGATATAGTGAAACAACAGGAAAAGATCATTATCATAATGTTGGTTTTGGTGCTACTGCAGAAGA
>VTLG01008522.1_pt1 | contig 11137 bp, 8 predicted proteins | sample 4694571 | NCBI WGS metagenome assembly VTLG01 (sample SAMN12604809, study PRJNA352737) | marine metagenome | biome: ENVO:00000447; feature: ENVO:00000209|ENVO:00000569|ENVO:01000036; material: ENVO:00002151; isolation source: viral sequences binned using virsorter ... | reverse complement strand
AAATCCGAATGAATCTGTCATTATCTTATACCTAGTTCTCTTTCGGTTATAATCTTAAATTCAATTTTTCGGTCTTTACACCATTCATCTGCTGCTTTCCATTTTGCTTGATTTACAGCATATGTCTGACATTCGTAGATATATGATTTTGTCACTCTTTTCCTCTTTTTGGGTTCTTTAGTTTGTTTAAGTGGTTTTACCTCTATCACATAAGTTTTTAATTGACCAGTATTTTCCTTTACTTTAATAATAAAATCTGGGAAGTATCTACGGACTCTACCATCAGGAGCACGGTAAGGTATCCAAAATTCTTCACTTCCCCACTCTGTAATATTTTCATTTATATCACACCAATTACAAAATCGTCTTTCCCAAGAACTACGACAAATAATATTAGTTACGTCACCCTTGTATTTCTTGGGTTTCGTAGGTTTGAATAGACTTTTAATACTTTCTCCCATTATCTCATATACATAATATATAAGGTCAAAAATTATTTATAAAATGCCACGGATAGCAAGAGTATCGGACATCAAAGCCAATTTATTAAGACCAGCGACTACTTCTCATTTTGAAGTGGAAATGCCTATCATTGGTTCTATGGGTCATTGGAGGGGTGTTGGTAAGCAGGATAAGATAGAATTAATGTGTTCGGATGCATCTTTACCTGGATCTAATTTGGCAACATTTGATATTAATAATGATCGTACTGGTGTAACAGAGAAGCATGTTCATCGAAGAGTTTTTGATGATAGAATTGATTTAAGTTTTTATGTTGATGCAGGATTATATCAACCAATTAAATTTTTTGAGGAATGGATTGCTTATATTACTAATGGAAGACCTACTTCAAATACTAGACAACAAAGAGCAGCAAGTGAAGAGGAATTAATGAATCCTAATTATGATTATAGAATGAGATATCCTAAAGATTATATGGCAGAGCAAGGATTAAGAATTACAAAATTTGAAAAAGATCATTTAAACCCATTAACTTATGAATTTGTTAATTCATTTCCTTTGGCTATATCTTCAATGCCTGTTTCCTATGATGCTTCTTCACTATTAAAATGTACGGTATCGATGAGTTATATAAGGTATGTTGTGAGGGATTTATATCGTCAGAATGCATATCCATCATCTGATCCATTCCAACAGGCTCAGTTTAATATTGGTGGATTTTTGGGTAATATTGGGGGTGGATTAGTTGATAATGTAGTTGATAGAGTCACAGGAAGTGATTTGTTGGGAGATATTGCTGGTGGGTTTGCCAATCAAGCGATTAGGGATGCTTTTTAAAAACCCTTATATATAAATATACGATCTGAATTATAGATTATGCCTTTACCAAAAATTGCTACTCCAACATATGAGTTGGATTTACCTTCCACAGGACAAAGTGTTAGTTATAGACCATTTCTTGTAAAAGAGGAAAAGGTTCTTGTTATTGCTTTAGAGAGTGAAGATAATAAGCAAATTACAAATGCAATTAAAGCAGTTCTTAAAAATTGTATTCTTACTAAAGGAATTAAAGTAGAATCTCTTCCTACATTTGATATTGAATATTTGTTCCTCAATATTAGAGGAAAATCTGTTGGAGAAGACCTTGAAGTGAGTGTTACTTGTCCTGATGATGGAGAAACTCAAGTTCCAGTAACGATTTATTTGGATGATATTAAAGTTCAAAAGGATGAGAATCATACCAATAAAATCAAATTAGATGATTCTATAATGATGGAGATGAAATATCCTTCATTAGAACAATTTATTAAAAATAATTTTGAGTTTGATGATAAGAATGCATTAAATCAATCATTTGATTTAATTGCTTCTAGTATTGATAAAATTTATACGGAAGATGAAGTATGGGCTTCTGCTGATTGCACTAAGAAAGAAGTGAAAGAATTTCTTGATTCAATGAATTCTAGTCAATTTAAAGCAATTGAATCTTTCTTTGAGACTATGCCTAAATTATCACATACTATTAAAGTTACTAATCCTAAAACAAAGGTTGAAAGTGATGTAGTATTGGAGGGACTGGCAAGTTTTTTCGCATAGCCCTACTGCACATGAGTTTGGAGGAATACTTCAAACTTAATTTTGCCTTGATGCAGTATCATAAATATAGCTTGACAGAGATAGAAAATATGATGCCTTGGGAACGGGACATCTATGTGGGGCTTCTTCAACAACACCTAGAAGAGGAAAAATTAAAAGCACAACAACAAGGTAATGCCCGTTAAGATCAATCCAATAAAAATACTTTTAGATCTTGGATATGAGATGGTGGACATCGAATCCGATGAGGACTATCTTAGTGCATTGATGGAATCTATAGTTAGTTTGCAAGGAGCTGGTGGTAGTGGACGTGCAAGAGCAGATATTTTACAACAAGAATTGATAAGAGTAAGAAAGGATAGAAAGGCAGCAGCTCCGAGTAAGGGGATGAATCTTACAATAAAGAATAAAAAAATATCTGCTCAAAAATTACTTAATTCATCAAAAGAGGCAAAGGCACAAGGAGAAGGTGGTGGAGATCTTTTAGTAATTAAAGAAAAGGTTGTTTCTATAGAAGCACTATTAGGAGAACAATATAAATTACAAGAAGAGAATGCAAAGGATGCAAAACAAGAAGCAGAGAAAAAACGTAGATCATTAAAAGAGAGACTTTTAGAAGGTGGTGGTAAAGTATGGGAAGGAATTAAAAAAGTAGGGGAGAAAGTAATTAAACCATTTCAAAGTATATGGTCTAAGATAATAGGATTTTTGCAAACAGTAATTTTAGGAAAAATTCTTTATTCAATTTTAGAATGGGGTGGAAAGAAGGAAAACCAAGATAAGATAAAAAGTATTTTTAGATTTCTGAAAGATTGGTGGCCTACTTTATTAACTGCATATATTTTATTTGGAACTGCCTTTGGAAGAATGGCTACAAAATTGGTAGTTATGGTTGGAAGATGGACTCTTTCATTTTTAGGACTTATTCCTAAATTACTTGCAGCAATTGCTAAGTTAAAGTTAGGAAAAATTCTTAAGAGGATTCCTGGTGGAGGGAAATTTGCACCACTTATAAAAAATACAGCTTTGATTGGTGGAGGAATGCTTTTAGAAAAAGGATTATCTGGTGATTTCTCAGGTGATAGTGGAGAAACCCAAAACTTTGCTACAGGTGGTTTTGTATCTGGTCCTGCTGGTGTGGATAAAGTTCCTGCAAGATTGACTGCTGGTGAGTTTGTGATGAGTAAAGGGGCAGTTCAGAAGTATGGTGCAAATACTCTTGCATCTATGAATGCTGCTGGAGGTGGAACAAACAGACCAACTCCTATGGGTAGATATAATGAAGAAGGTGGTAGTGTTGCTAGAGGAATGATGGGTGCTTCAGGAATGGATGGTGCTACAGAAATGTTAATTAATATGGATATGTTAGGACTTCCTGGACTTGGTGGTGGAGGTGGTGGCACTAATGCAATCACCGATAAGGGAATGTCTAAATCTTTTGGAAAAAGAGGAAAAGATATTGGTAACTTGTTCGCTCGTCCTTTTAGAGATAAAACAGAAAGAGACCCTAGATCAAATTTCGCTAGTGGTATAGTTCCAGGATTTGAAGGTGGTGGTTTAGTTGCAAATGTGGTGCAAAACTTTGAAGGTGGTGGTTTAGTTCAAGGATTTGAAGGTGGTGGTTCTGTTGGTTTCCTTAAAGGTATGGGTAATATTTTTGGTGGAAGAACATGGAGTGGTGAATCTCGTGGACAAATAGGAAGATCAGTATCAAACTCAACAAATATTAGTCCTTCTATAAAAAAAGAACCAAAAGTTATTGTTGTGGAGGATAATGATTCATCAGAAGCAGATTCATCTAAAGCACAACTTCCCACTAAGGGAAATCGTGAAATACCAAATTTTGATGCATCAGTTCATAGATCAATTGACAAGATGGAATTATTAGGGATTAGTATATAATGGCAATAACTGCAAACAAACTACTAGGAAAGAGTGAAAAGGGAGGAGAATTAGCAGTTCGTCCTAAATCTAACTTAGTACCGTTTAAAGGTAAAGGTTCTGATATTACCAAGATAGAAAAGAAAGAAGAAAGTCCTTTATTGGTTATAAAAACAAAAGTAATAAAGATAGAGGATATATTAAAGGGAACTCTTGCTGCAGAAAAGAGAGCAGCAGATGAGAAGAGAAAAGCACAAGAACAAGAGGAAAGATCTGAAAATGAAGAAGAGTTAGAAAATCCTGATAAAAAAGGTAAAAAGAGTGGAATAAAAATACCTTTACCTGGTAAAGTTAAGGGATGGTGGAATAATATAAAAAAATTCTTCTTTACAGTTCTTTTTGGTTGGTTGGCATTGAGGGTGATGAAATGGCTTCCCAGACTTAAGGGAATTTTAAAATTTTTAGCATCTTTTGCAGATTTTGTTCTTAAATGGGGTGGTAAGATACTTGCTGGTTTGGTTACCTTTGTTGATTGGGGGTATAAAGCATATGATTGGACTAGAGATAAAATAGAGGGTGTTTTTGGGGAGAAGGGGGTACAAGCTTTTGATGCTATTAGTGGTGTCCTTAATAAGACAATGAATCTTATTTTTGGTATTGGTCTTGCTATGATTGCTTTGGGTAATGAATGGGGTGAACAAAGTGGTTCTAATGAGAGCAATAGAATAAAAAATAAAAACAGACAGGAAAGATTTAAGCAGAAGGGACCAGAATATGAAGCAGAGGTTAAGAGAAGAAAAGTAGAGATTGACAAAATAAAACGTCAAAAATTCATTGATAAATGGAAAAAGCGTCTTGGTATAGATAAACCTAAAGTTCAGGGTCCATCAACTCCACCAAAAACAAGAAGTAATTTCTTAGGAGTTGATTGGGGCAAAAGGTGGGGACAAGTAACTGAGGGAGCAGGAAAACTTAAAAAAAGTGCTGTTGAAGGATTCCAAGGTGGAATGAGAAGGGTTAGTGAGGTTGGAGATGTGGTTTATAGAAATACAATAGGGAAAATAGATGAGCAGTTAAAGAAACTGGATCCTGGTACTATATTAAGTAATTTGAGTAAAGGTGATGGTGTTCTTGCTAAAGGTAGTAAAAGATTGTTGGGAATCTTAGAAAGTCCTCTCCTAAGAAAAATGTTTGGTGCTGCTCCTTTTATAGGAGATGCTATTGTTTTTCTTATCGATCTTTTGTCAGGAAAACATTGGGTTCGTGCTCTTCTTAGAACTCTAGGTGCTTTTGGTGTTGACTGGGGATTTTATACTTTAATGGGGATGACAGCTCTAGGTGCTCCTTTTAGTGGTGGTACTAGTTTAGCTCTTTCTGCTGCAATACTTGCAGCATATATGGCAGCAGATGCAGCTGCTGGTGCTGCACTTGGTAATGATGGTATTGGTCAATTTATAGGTGATAAGATGGCTGATTGGTTAGGTGTGCCTAAGATGGCAGGAGAAAAAGGTGGTGGTAAGTGGGAGTCGTTATTTGGAAGTGGTGGTAAGATTAATAATAGTATGGGAAATGTGAAAAAAATGATAGAAGGTGTTAAATTAACAAAGAAACAGGAATTAGCAATTTCAAAAGTAGGTGGTGGATTGGGTGATCCTAATATATTTGGTAGTAAAAATAAGAAAGAAAATCTTGAGAATCAACTTGCTGCTGCTTATAAAAAAAAGGAAAAATACATACAATCAGGTGATAAGGATAAATTAGAAGGAATCGAAAAGAAAATTGCGTTCTATGAAAAATCACTTAAGGGAGATAATATTCTTCCGTTAGATGTAAATTCAGTTAAAAAACAAACAAATAATATTTCTGTAAATGGAGAGGGACCTGGAGAAGTGATAGTGGTGAAAAAATCATCCAGTAAACTTAATAACAATAATGAAACCGTTACACAGGGACAAGTTATTGCTGTCAATACTGGTTCAAATGGTAATTCCCAGACTAATGCTAGTTTGTATAGGGGTAACTAAATATAATGAGGAGGAAATAACTTATGGCAGGTCAAGGAAACAAAAATAGAATCTCTGCAAGAGAAGCAACTCCTGCTATTCTTGAAAAGATTGATATTAAATCTGCTCAAACAGGTTCTAAAGATAGTGTAAGTGTAGTAAATGGAACTAGTCGTGTTTTATATTGGGAAAGTGTATTATCAGATGGTATAAGAGCTTCTGTTACTTTTACTGATGCAGGTAATACATTAAAAACTAGTAAGTTAACTCGCAGAGGAAGAAGACCAACCGCAAAGAAAATAAGTGCTGTTGAAGGATTACCTATTCAGGGAAATGAGGAAGTTTATTTAAAGTTTACTGATAATCTTGGTAATACTTTAAGTTTTGGAAAAGAAAAAAATAATAGTTTTAAAGTTAATGAGAGAATTGATTTATCGACAGGAAATGAAACTACAGATAAAAGTTATATGTTGGATTTAGCTACAGAGGATTGGCTTAATAATGACGAAGGTTTTACTAAAGTTAGATCTTGTATGAGTGGATTAGTATCTAGTCATGTTAAAACAATATTGAAAGATTTTTTAAAAACTAAAAAAGATTATTCAGATATAGAACAAACAAGGAATAAAGAAGATTATGATGGTCAGAATGCGAAACCTCTTTTTTGCTTAAATGAATTATCTAAGTCAGCAGTACCTGGAGATGCTAAAGACTCAGGAAAGACAGCAGGTTATTTCTTTTGGGAAACTTCTGAGGGATATCATTTTAAATCTATTGATACTTTAATGTCTCAAGAACATAAGATAAAAATTATTTACAACGAGACTAGTGCATTGATTCCAGTGGGTTATAATGTAAAAGCATTATCACTAGAAACAAATAATAAGGTTAATGTTAAGAGGAAAAAACAAGCAGGAGCCTATTTTGGTAGTTGTAAAACTCTTGATATATATAATTTAAAACTTACAAATAATGAACTTTCTGGTGAAAAAAATGCAGAGTCTTCTGAAGTAAAACTTGCTGGTGAGAAGTTACCTACTATAAAGTCATCTTTTGATGGTGAAGGAAAGGCAGATAGTAATCATACTAGGAATATTTGGCAATTTATTACTACTGGTCAACGTCATTTTGGACCTATTGATCAACAACTTAGTGAGTCAAAGGAAATAAATTTTGATGTGAAAGGAGTTTTCACTCAATCATTAATGAGGTATAATCAATTGTTTGCCTCTGAAGTGACAGTAGTTATTCCTGGTGATTTCTCTTTACATGCAGGAGATGCAGTTTGGGTTGATATACCTCAAACTGATGTAACAGAGAATAAGGCTTGTGGTGATGAGGTAGATAAGGAGACTGGTGGTAAGTATCTTATAGTAGATTTATGTCATTATATTACTGCTAAAGAAACTTATACTAAATTAGTTTTAATTAGAGATTCCTTTGGTCGAAAAGGAAATCCTTCTAAAGGTGCATCGTCTTCATCTTCAAACATTAAAAAAGCTATGAATTTAGGTAGTGGTGGTAATTTTTTATAATGTGCTATAATAAATACAAATGTAACGGAGATTTTTTATGACTACTAAAATTCCAGAACACGATCTAAACCATGAGTCTTATATTGATCCAAAGGATCATAAAGAACATGTCAATCATGGTATGATTGAATATAGTGAAAAGGATTTAGAAATGCACAATGATGCATTCCATGATCATGAAGAGAATGAAGAGAATCCAGGTGGTGCAAAGATCAATGATTGGCATACAAGGCACGAGGATCAACATTTAGAAGTCTATTGTGATAATCATCCAGATTCATTTGAATGTAGAGTATACGACGATTAATTTATGGCAGCAACATTAAACAATCCAGGAGTAATAGGATTAGATTTTGTTTGGTGGATCGGACAGGTCACTGATGATTCTTACTGGCGCGATAATATACTATCTGGGAAATTTGAAAGTGCTGAAAGTATTCCTGGATGGGGTTATCGATATAAAGTAAGAATCATAGGGATGCAGGATTTTGGTGAAGAAGCTGTTAGTTCAGAAAATCTTGATTGGGCAAATGTGATGTATCCTGTTACTGCAGGATCTTATTTGCAGAACTCTGGTCAGACCCCAATGATCAGACAAGGTAATATGGTTTTTGGATTTTTCTTAGATGGGGTTTCTAGGAAATCACCAATAATAATGGGTTGTTTGGGAAATAATTCTCAGACTTTATTAAGAACCACTATTGGTGATAATGAAGTTAATCAAGGCAATATGGACGGTAAGAGTATTGCTGTCAGTGGATATGCAGGAGGAAATATAGATTATGCAGGAAGTTCTGCTCCTAGTTCGTCTGATGATAACAAAAAAATTAATAGTAATGCTACACCAGATGTTGAGAAAGAAAGAGCCAAAATTCGTCCTGGTACAGCATTAAATATATATGGATTACCTTCAGATCGTCCTATAACACCTGCACAACAAAAAGATATTGATAGTGCTAGGGCTGAGGCTGAATCAAAAAATTTATCAAAAGAAGAGACTAATAAGTTAATTAAAAAAAGAGTTCAAGCAGGAGTTGCTGCTAGAGTTAAGGAAGCAAATTCTCCAAGAGCACCAAGAATTGGTCAGATTTATTTAGAATCTGAAGGTGTAATGAGGCAGAGTGTTGCTGATATAAAAAGAGATAAAGTATATTGTGAAAAGAGAGTGTTATTAAAACCAGATAATATTGTTGAGTCTGCTAATAAAGCAATGCAGATTGATATGGATAATTTGGTTCAGAATATTGATAAAGCAATGAATGCATTGCAGAGTTATACTGATCAAGCATCAATGACAGAAGGACTTAGAGATTTAGATAAATTGGTTGCTGATTCATCTAAGAGACAATCAAAATATATGAAGATAGTAATGGATAAATGTATGGAATATTCACAAGCAGCATTGAATAAGGAGATGATGAAAGCAGTATCTGCTTTACCTGCTATGGATAGGATGAATTTTTTAGATGTAAAGGCTGGAATAACTGAAAATCTTTTGTCTAGTTATAATGGAATGACGAATGGACAAGCTGGATTGATGCAAGGAATTTTAGGTAAAGTATTGGATTTGGATAGTTTGAAGAATCAATTTTTAGATAGAGTATCTGGTGATACTTCATCAGGTGGTGATGGTGAGAAACCCAAAGGAGTTCCTAAAGTTCCTATGTGTACTTCAGAAGATATGATTGCTAAGGTTATGGCTGCAAATAAAGATGCAATGGAAGAAGTGAATAATAATTTAATTGGTGGTGTGGATGGATTTTTGAAAGATGCTATGGCAAATATGGCTAATATGTCTTCTATGACAAGTATGTTTAATAAGTTAGGAAGTATTAAAGGAAGTCTTACTTCTGCACTTAGTTTTCAAAGTATTACTGCTAATGTTTTTCCTTTTGAGAATCCTCCTAATGTAGCAGTTTCTGATTTCTATACTCTTTGTAGTGGAGGAGGTGGATCTACTCAAACTGCTTTACCCAGTACTAATGCTGTGGATAAAGCTACTGGAAAACATCTTGGAAAACTTCTTGAGAAGGGTAAGGGTTATATTAATGATATAGCTCCACGAGTAGCACAGGTAGCATTTAGTGAACCAACTATTAATACACCATCTATTGATTTGACTAAAATTGGTGGTATTGAATCTGATTTAATGGCTAAGGCAGAGGAGATTAAAGATGCATTGGATCTTGCCTAATAAATATTAATTACAAAGAACTAGGATATGTCTTTCGATCTTTTTGGACCAGCAACTAAATGTGACATTCGAGTCGGTTATATTTCAACCGATAGAGGTTTTGTGGATGGTGTTGGTATTCATGCAGCAAATCAGTATGCTAAATTAAATCCAGGAACTACGTTTATTTTTAGAAATAGGGAAAAGGTTCAATATTTAAACATTAATGATGTTAATAGATTACAACCATCTGATATGCTTCCCAAAGCTAATGCTGGAGATGGTGGTGGATGTACTGGTATTGTTGGATTAAATGTAGAAGGAGATACTAGTAAGGGTATTGATGGGAATGTAATAACTTTAAAATCAGGAGTAAAATTAAATAAAGATACAACACGGGTTGATTTTTATGGTGGTGGTGGAGTAGGAGTTCAAGCTAATCCTATTGTTGGTAAAGATGGGTCATTAATGGCAGTTGATGTAGTTCATGGTGGATTTGGATATCAATACCCTCCTATTGTAGATATATCAGATGATCGTGGAATTGGTGCAGGTGTTGATGTTAAAGCATTTGTTAAAACAGGTGCAGGTGATACTGATTATTACATACAGGAATATAATAGAGAAGAAGATTTTGAAGAATATGATTTAATAACTTGTGCTCCTCAAGTTATTAATAAGGGAAAAAGATATAGTCCTGATGGAAAGGTATTGGGTGATTGGGATCCATCATTGTATATTGGAAAGAATAAAGATCCTATTTCTCTTCAAATAGAAAAATATCAAGAGATTCTAGCAGGATTAACAGATGGATCTCAGTTTGATAGAAATAGTGATAGAATTTTACAATGGTGGACAACTAGAAAAGAAGTTCCATTAAAAGTAGTTTCTGCTGATCAATCTACTAGAAAAGTATATAATGTATTTCATTGGGCATGGGGTGCAGTTGAGGCAACAAATGATCCAATTGCTAATCTTTATATAGAATTATTTGGAAGAGATCCTGATCCAAGGGGTCTTGAGTATTGGCGTAAAGAAAGAGATAGGGGTAAGAATCTAGGGCAGATTAAAGAAGCGATGAAGACTTTTCCTGAATGGGAAGATGTATGTAGAGGTGAATGTATTCCTGTTATGCAAGATAAGACATTCTTATTTGGTCAATATTTTGAATATGATAAAGATAATTTTATGAATAAGTATGCTGTATCACCAGTTCCATCATCAAATGCAAAGGGAACTGATATGGCAGGAAAGCAATATAATTTTGAATGGGAAGAAGAATTTCCTTGGGAAGGTGAGTATAGATTTAGAGTTCAGGCAGATAATGATGCAAGACTCTATGTTGATAATAAACCTCTTACTGATGTTAGAATAGGAGCAGGGGGTGCTGCTGGTAGTATTTTATCTGCACCTTTAGAAATTACTAAGCATTTAAATCCTGGAGTTCATAAGATTGCAATATCTCTTTTAAATCATGAGGTTAAAGA
>VTLG01017190.1_pt1 | contig 11139 bp, 25 predicted proteins | sample 4694571 | NCBI WGS metagenome assembly VTLG01 (sample SAMN12604809, study PRJNA352737) | marine metagenome | biome: ENVO:00000447; feature: ENVO:00000209|ENVO:00000569|ENVO:01000036; material: ENVO:00002151; isolation source: viral sequences binned using virsorter ... | reverse complement strand
CCAGAATCTATCATCTTGATATGAGTTTTTTTGTTTTTGAGGTTCGGCAACTTTAGATAGTTCGCCTATTAGTGTGTCTAGATTAGACTTTGACCTTTTTAAGGCCGCAATACTTGTATTCATATTTTTATCTCCTTGTATGTATTATTGTATTCGTATGTGTCTGTATTGTTCGACATTATTATTTATATGCGAAATAGGTGGGACTATGGAATTACCCACAAGCAACGGACCGGATTCCATGTCCTAAACCGCCACAACCAGTTTCTCTCTGTCGAGAGTGTGATTCATAACTTGTGAGGTTACAAACCTGGGAACAACCCCTAAACTGTCAAGTTCGAGCCTCTGGTAAAGCCCTCTTCCTTGCACTATAAAAAGAAAGTAATTATTTTTCTTTTGCATATGTTTTATTATAACATAATTCTTGACCCTTGTCAAGCCTTTCTGCTATAAAATTTTTACAAACTTCTATCATTATCGGTAAACCATCGCCATCGGTAAACTCTTTCCAAAGTGGACCGTCATGTTGTTCATGACCACAGTTTTGGCACATTGGCATTATCTAGCCTTAGCAGCTTTCAAAGCTTCTCGTCTTTTCTCTTGTAATATTGCTTGTCTATATTTTCTACCAATTGGTAACTTAACAAATCTTCTAATTTCTTTACCTTTTTTAGTAAGATATTCTATGATGACCCATTTATCTTTGATTTTATTTTGAACAGATTTTACCGCTTTCTTAAAACTCATTTCTGTAACTGCTTCAACACCTTCTATCGGCTCATCTTTTTCATTTGTAAATTTAAACTCTCTCATTTTTCCCATGTTGTTTCCTTTATTTTGTTTTTACCATTACTTTAGGTAGTATATCACAATTATATGATAATGTTCTTCTTACTTGATCCGTGCCACTAAATGGATAAACAGTATGCACTAGTGTATATGGAAATATAAAGAAATCGCCAACTTTAGGACTTAACCTAAGTTGTGATATTGCTAGTGAATGTTGTTGACCACCTATAAATTCTAGGTGTCCATTTGATGGAGTTTTAGGATTGATTATTTCTTCACCATATGTATCAGGTGTTTTTAAAAATAATACAGATGAAAGACCTACTAAACTATTTTTACTTGTATGAAAGTGAGCAGGATTATATTCACCTGCAAACATATCATTTATCCAAGCGTTATCTAAAACTGGTTGATGTGTTTGTTGTAATACTAATTGACCACTCAGCTTCATGTATTCTTGAAAACACATTTGAAAGGTACCCTTTAGACTATCACTTAATAAATTATTAACTAATTTTTCTTTCTTAATTTTACCTGCAAGTTGAGTAGTCCAATCTACTGTTGTTTTTTCTTTTTCATCAAAGATATTATTAATCTCGTCAATAAATGTTTTAGGCATTTCTAACTTGACAATTATTTCTCCTAATGTATGCACTTGTACTTTTACATCTTCACTCATTATATCTCCTTCAGTTTATCTCTCAAAGATATTTTATATTTTGTAATATTGTATGACAAAAAAGGTTTATATCTTTTCATTCTATCAAACAGTTTAGGCCACAATACCTTCTCTGTTATATCTTTGTTTAGTTTTTTTGTAAACTTTAATATATCGTCTAGTATTATTAATGTCTCAAAGTTTATCTTCTTTGACAAAAACATTTTAACAATAGGTGGATGTTGACCACCTGTTGATAAAAACAAATCATTAAACTTTATATCTTTTGCAATCATTCTCTCTATAATATAGTCAATATCTTGTTCATAATAATAATGTAAAGACTCTATTCTTTTTGACCATTGTTTGTAAGTATCGTCACCAGTTTTACCAATGATGTCACCAACCCATATATTAGTATTAGAAACAAAATTACTAAGGAAGTAATCAACAATAGACTTATCGTTATAAGATTTACTAAGCTTATGAAAGAAATAGCGATCCCTTCTTTTAGTAAAGGTCGCCAATCTTGCAGTTGTTCTACCGTTGTGTTTATGAAAGTCGTAAGATTGGTTTTTACTTGTGAAGTGGAGTTTGACTGCCAAATAGATTTTATATACTTCAAAACCATTCACTTACTTCGCCATATTAAAATATTCTAACATAGTGTCGGGATCAGAAACTTCATATGGATCACCATTTAATCCTAGATTGTTTAATCCTTCTTCTTCATTAAAATGCATTATTTGTTTGTTATCAATAAAAGTAGAATATCGCCAACTTCTCATACCAAAACCTTGAGCAGGTTTATTCACTAACATACCCAAACTTCTAGTAAATGCACCATTACCATCAGGTATCATTTTAACTTTTTCTATACCCAAGTCTCTAGCCCATGCGTTCATAACAAAGGCGTCATTTACTGATATACAATAAACATCATCTACACCATTTGATATAAATTCGTCATATCTTTCCTCATACTTAGGTAACTGTTCACCTGAACAAGTTGGTGTAAATGCACCTGGCAACCCAAACATTACAATTTTTTTACCTTTAAATAGTTCGTCTGTTGTTACATCTTTCCACGAACCACCTATGAATGTGCAACCGCCTTTTTCATCGCTGTCGCCCACTCTAAATTTAAATATATTATCATATATTTTAGCCATTAGATAATACTCCTACAATCCATAGTGTTCCGAATATTATTAATGTTATTTCTGCTCCTGTCATACCTTTTGTCTCCTATATTGGTAGTTTTGCTGTTTTTTCTTTTAACATATTTAACTCTTGAGCTTCATATGCTATCTTTTCTTTAAGATTCTTATTAATCATAGACTTTGTTGTTGATGGATCTATATGGTTTTCTGTACAATATAAAACTATAGCGTCTATGTAACTAACTCTTTTTTTTCTTACTATATCTTCAACGATTATAGCAAACTTATTTGGTGTAATTATGCTCATGTGTAGTGTAAATAACTTCCTACCATGTATTTTGGTTTCTTAACTGGTTTCATACCTGCATGAACCCAAGGCCATAAAGGTGGAAACATTAGTAGAGAACCTTGCTTACATGGTGACGCCAGGCCCAATTGAGGAAAATTAGTTTCTCCTCTTTCATTGTCATCTAGATATATAAAAAATACTAGAAATCTTTTAGCAGACTCTACATTCATAGAATCTACATGAGGTGCAAATTCATCCTTATCGTTTGCTAAATATCTTTTTAATCTTATTTGTTCAAAGGCATACTGTTGAGGCCATTGTGTAGAGTGTATAACACAATCTTTTCTATACTTATTTACATACTTACTGTAAAGATTAGATAGTTGTGCTACATCTTCTTGATATTCTAAATGTTGATTAAAATTAATTTGTGTAAATGACATAGGTCCTTGGTCATGTTCTTCATGGTGTTCTTTGTTCTTTTCGAACCTATGAATTAAATCGTTACAATAACTAGGGTCTAAAACATCTTTGTATATTTGTATATAATTATTCATTAACTATATTATACTACAATTTTCGAAGTTTGTCAAGGTCTGACTGCCTTATTTTTGGGTCGTAAATTTCTTTCGTTGCTTGACTTCCTGACATATAACCAATACCATAAGCACAAGCCATCAGTATTCCTACTGGTAATAATATTTCAAATACTTCTAACATAATAATCTCCTTTTGTTTGGTGCCAGTTTCTGTTGCAAGGTACTGGCAAACCCCTAGCAACCTAGGCTGCTAATGCATACTCATTATAGTTTGCGTTTATATAAATTTAAAGTCTTCCGACTACCCTCTCCAGTACGATTTCTAATAGCTGTCAATCCTATTTCGCCCCCTTATCGGTCTATCTAGAATTGGTGGAGGCGCTGGGTACTGCCCCCAGGTCCATACTATTTACTCTCATTACCTTCACAGAGAATCTTGTAAAATCATTGAATTACCATCATCATCAAAAAACTTCCAGTTCATACCATAACCTAATATGCAGGTTAAACTTTCACCGTTTGGTCCTAGACCTGGTATTGTCATAAAAAATGTACCACTATCTCTCTCAATACTATGACCAAAAGATAATATACCTATAACATCACCGTAAGGTGTTCCACCTTTTCTTACTTCACCTACTAATATTTGTGATTCTTCCATTAGTGTTGATGAAGTTTCAAACATAAAGCTTGTATCACCACAAAAAACAGGTATTGTTTGTTGTACCATTTTTCTTGAATCGTATTGTGGTGTTGGTTCTTCAAGAGGCTCAACTGGTGTGTTTGCAAGTAAACCACCTGCTTGTGCAAAATTCAAAACAGAAAATAATATATAAAAGAATAATGTAATCGCACTAATGCCAATAATATTTTTAAGTGTTTGTTTCATTGTTTTCTTTAAACTCCTTTATAGCTGTTTTTAATAAAGGTAAATAATCGTCTTTTGACTTTGTAAATGTTTGTATGCCACCATCTTCGGTTACCACAAGAATTACAACTCTATCTATTGGTTGGTCAAATCGTTCTTCATACATTTCACAGTAAGCAGAACCTTGAATGAAATAGTTTTCTATCCATTCTTCTTTTTTCTCTTTAGTAGAGGTTTTAAAATCTATTACAGATAATACACCTTTGTAATCAGCAATACAATCAACACGACCAGCAACACCATAATAGTCGCTGTATAAACCGCCTTCTTGTATTCTAATATTATTTATATTATCTAGTTCAGGTTTGAGCAAAGTAAATAATGCTGTAGGTAAAACATCTTGATTAGATAGTTCTATATTATTTAAATAATCTTCAACTAATTGGTGTACAGCAGTTCCTCTTTTAGCTGCACTTCTCATTATTTGATTTGCAACATCATTACCAACTGATTGACGCCATCTAACTAAACCTTCATTATTTCTACCCGATAAAACTGTTGTAATTGAAGGATACTTTTTACCCTCTGGTGTAACATAAAAGCGTTTACCTTTTATAGTCTCAGTATGTATTTCTGGTAGTTGAGTTGTTAGTGGGACATGACTAAAAGATTTCATGTCGTAATTGTCCTTTAGAAAGGCGTTCATCTTATTCATAATAATTCCTGTTTAATTAACTTAACTTATATTATAACAGGTTTTCTAGATAATGTCAAGCGCTAATTTGGTAGTTTCTTCAACTCGTCTAGTCCAACCTCTACCAAAAGTAGCAAATGTGCTTAACTTCTCATAATAATCTTGTCTTTTAGATTGATATTCTTTTATAGTATTTTCTATACCATTCTGACTAACATATTCATCTAGTTTTTTTAAAGTGTTTGGACCTATCCCACCGTCTGCGACAGTACCAATTTGTGTTTGTAAGTATTTGGCAGCACGACCTGGACCTGCATTTACGCCAAAGTCAAACACACATAGATCCAAACCACCAGGTAAATCGTCACCTTTCATTTTATCCCAATAACCTTTTTTATATATTGGTGCCACATCTTCGACTAATAAGTCTTTCATATCTTTAGTGCCACCATGTTCTTGATAAACTCTTTTTGTAACGCCTAGGTTTGTTTCGCCACCTGGGTCTTTAGGGTGATTCACATAACCACCTTCGTGATGTAATATTGTTTTCAAACATTTGTCATAATTACTTTTCATTATTTTCCCCTTGTAATTGCTATTATCTTCTTAACTTGAGCTTCAATAACTTGAGCTCTATTAGGCCAATGTATGTATGCCTCTGGTGATTTTGCTAATTTAATTAATAACGGTATAATAAGTTTTTCTAATTGAGTAAATTTTTCTTTTTGTTCTTTACCCAAATTATCTTTTCTTAAATCATACTCATCATCCATTTGCTTTTTAGCAATATCTAATTCAGTTTGATTCTTTTCGTTTACTGCTGTTTTAGTAGAACCGACTAGAGATAATAGTTTGTCTAGTTTGTTATCTAATTTACTTACGATATCGCTTGACACCGCCTTAGCAGTACTATCTGCTGTTTGTTTTACTACTGTTTCTGTTTGTTTAGATTGTTCCTCTGAAGGTTTTTCTTTGACCGAGGTAAAACCCCAATCACCATCACCCTCAAAGCCATCTAAAAAATCAAAGTCTGCCATGTATATTTCCTTTAGTTGGTGTAGCTACACACTCATTTGATACATTATCGGATTGACCACTCAGCTTCTTGACCATCGCCTGGCGTGCTGTAGTTTCTCGATAGTATCATTTATATTTATCTTCCTCCGCCTTTAGACTTACGGTCTCTATGTTTTTTCATCACCTTTTCTATTTGCGATTGCTTCACAGTTTTCTTACCGTATCGTTCAGCAAGTGGACTATTAGGATGAGCTTCTGCCGCCTTTGACATTACCTCTTTCCAACCACCGTCTGTTTTACTATCAATACTACCAACACTCGATACTATATTCATTTGTGTTGGTGGTAATAATTTTACATTTTTGTTGTTCTTTAGTTTCTCCATCTCTGCGATAGACATGAAGTCCTCATAAACAACACCTGTTTTTAAATTCTGAAATCTATATGTTGGCATAGCTAAATATGTTTATGTTAAATGATATAATTATCTTTGGTTCTTTACTAGTATTTATGGGTGAACCATGTTCGTAATAAGCAGGAAATGTTATGATATCACCCTCTTTCCCATAATGATTTGTTTTTCTTATCTCTGTTGTTATTTTTTTATCTGGTAAATTGACATAAAAAACATTTGTAAAATGAGCATGAGGATGTGTATGTGCTTCATGTTTATCACCTTCTCTGTATTCTTGAAACCATATATTACTAATTTCAAAATCTTTAAATTGATTTTCGTTACGAATATTATCACGATATCCTGGATAGATATGTTTATCAAAATACTCAACATATTCTCGTCTCATTGACCTAGGTAGTTCCCAATCTGTATGAGATATATCTTTATATCTTGTGTCTGGTATTTTGTGAATTAACTCTAAAAGTTTTACTTTGTGTTTTTCAAAATCAGGTATACTATAAATTGTTAGACTCATTTTTTCTCCATTGTTTTCTCATTTGAATATATATCATATCTGTTGTAACTCTGTTTCTTGCGTCTTTGAATATCTTTGCTGACTTTGCTTTATCACTTGTTGCCCAATCTTCCTCTTGTGGTCTTATGTTGCCATTCTCATCATACTTTTTACCGTCTTTGTGATTTGCATATCTTCTTGACCTAGTGAAACCCATTTCTAAAAATTTTCTACACATATCCATACCCACAAAATCTTGTTTTGTTTTATATAAATTATATTCAAATAATATTCTAGAAGCTGATAGATATGCTTCCATAGGTGTTTTAAAACGCCAATGTTTACAAATAACATCTGTATATGGTCTTACTAATAATACACCTTGTTCACCACGACCAATACGATATCTTTTGTCGTTTTTATCAAACATCAAATTCTTGTAGTCTAAATTATAATCAAACTCTATCATGTTCTCTCACTTTTAATAAAATATATAGTGCTATAATTGTAACAGGTATACCTAAAAAAAATAATCCTATCATATGTTTTTACACTCTATACTTAATCTGTAATACTCATTATCTTCGTATTTAATCCAGTTGTTTGTTTCTTGTAAACATTCTTCTTTTGTCATAGGCTCTTGATTTACATATTGATTGCCAACATATACCCATTCTGTACCATCGTATCCCCATAATGACATAATCAATAGAAAAGTTTTCATTATTTTGCCTTACCTTTTTTACCAGTTCTATGGTCTATTTTACCTTTTCGCTTTGCCTTATGCTTTGCTTTTCGTTTCTTTCTACGCTCTTCTGTAATACTTTTAATTGCGTCAATAAATTTGTAAACTTTCATTAAATTATTCCTGCATGGTCAGCTGATAAAACTATTGCTAGAATAATTATCGCTGTCAACCAAATGTGTGGTAAATGGTCTAGTATCCACCACTTTAGATTATTCATGTTCTCCTCCTGGGTCATTGTTAGGTAATTTTACCTTATAAGCGTTACCATTTCCGTCTCTATAAATTACATAATCTCTTGCTCTACCATGTGAATGATAACCTTCTTTAAATCTATAAGTTCTCTCTGTAGCTGTAAATGTAACTACGGTAACCACAATTGCAAGTATTAATACGAAGTGACCTATAACTGTTACACCAAAAACATACCATGATGAAAAGAATAATGAAAAGGTTATACACCACATCCATGCTAGTATCTGTAATATTAAATGTCTTACCTGCATATCTGGGATATGTCGTAATGGATTTCTATTCATGTTCATCACGCCTTCCCAACCGTTTACTATAAATTCTCTCATTGTACTCCTTCACTAAACCATTGTGGTATTTCTCTGTTAGTCCATTTAGCAAAATATGCTTTTGCTTCTATGTAATAGTTTTTATATGATTGTATAGAGTCGCCTTTCACTATGCATTGTGGAAAATGAGACATAGCAGGTGGTGGTTCTTGCCAACCATTGTCTTTTAAATTAACTGGTGGGTGTTTTAAAATGTCTTTAAGCAATTGAATCGTACTGTGTTCTTTTTTATATCTGTGTGTATATTCCCTGCCAAGCTCGGTGAACAGCGAGTACAGCCAGTCGTAGTGCTGAGAAGAAGAACGAGCCCACACAGCACTAGGGTGGTGATAATGTACCGCTTTGTAAATTGTTGCTTCTTCATTTGGATTTTCTAGTCGGTATCTTTGTACTCGTCTGCCTGTTTTTGATTTTGCTTCGTATTTAATGCCGTCAATCATTCTTTTTGCTGTAGATAATAATTGAGCATATTCTACAATCATTTTAACCACATGCTTATCAACATGAAGTTCAGCACACACTTTTGTATCATTATGTAAATAAAATATATTCATGTTAGTATTATATCAGTTTAATTCTTTTTTGTCAACCCCTTTGATTCCCTGCATAAGGGATTGTAGTTTATCCATCCATATTCTTTTAAAGTCTGGATCTTGAGCAGCTTGATGTGCTTTCCACAAGTTTGCAGCTCTTCGCCAAAATAAATCCATATTATAGTTCATATACACCTCTCAAATTATATTGTATTATTTCTTTTACTAGTTCGACATATGTAGGTTTACTAGCATATTTGTCTAGATAGTTTGCCAATTCTAATGCGTCATTGACACCGTTTGCTCTTGCCGTTCTTAGTTCTTCAAAGGCATGAACATTGTTTAGTATATGTAAATAGTCAACAACACTTTCACATTTACTACTATACATTTTTACACCCCACCCTGGCCATTTCTTCCAAGGTATAGGTAGTAAGTATTGTTCATCTTTATCCCATGTTCTAATACCAAATAAATTATTACCTTCATTGGCAAATCTAGATTTACCCCAACCAGTTTCTATAACTGCTTGAGCAATAATTAGTTCATTAGGAATTTGATATTCTGGTTCTATACTTTGATATAGATAGTTGATACAACCATTTAATGATTGAACAAACATATCTTTTGATGATGTATCAATATTTGGTAGTCTATGTGTTCTTTCAATAACTTTGTGAACACCATACTCTAAATTAATTTTTTGAGCTAAAGATGTAACAGCAGGATTTTCAATCCATTCTTCTATATCAAGTTTACCTCTGATATCTTCTAGAGGTTCTGGTATAACAATACTGTCATCACCCTCTTTGTTGAAATCTGAACATCCATCATCTGTACATGGTTTTTCTGAACAGGCATATACAAAAAGGTATATACCTAGAATTGTTAATATTGTTGTAAAGTATTTCATACTAGTTTTTTCAACTCTTTTTTAGTTGCATAAGGTTTATGTAATTTACAAGTGAACCATCTAAAATTTGGTTCAGGTGTAGCAGGACCTTGAAACATACCATTTGTTCCATGTTCATTGGTCGCTTCTGCATAAATTAATTTTTTCATAAACAAAGAAAGAGCAGCGTCATACTCTTTGCAAGGTTTATATTGAGACCTAATTCGTTTAGGTGTTTCATAGATACCTTTACGGTTGTCTATGATTCCTTGTAGTATCTTTTTTTCGTATCTATTTAATTTCAAAATGTAGCCTTTCGTTATTATTTATTATCTTTCGTAAACAGCAAAACTTGTTGCATTATCCATATGCATAAAAGACGGATTTCTTTTATAGGTATCAGTAGATGAGCCACGATATCTAATTCTTAACTTTAGTTTATATTTTTTGATAATTTCTTTAACAAATTTTAAATGTTTGATATCAATTCTTTTCATAAGATTTGTTTCATCACCCTTAGGATAATAAAAAGCAATCTTTTTATCAAACATATTTTCATATAGTGTCATATTTTTCATAATATAGTCTTTCTTTTTTGTTATTATACTTATATAATACACTAAAAAGACATATATTGCAAGCATTATTCCAATAAAAATGGTACAAAAAACCCTTGTTTTCTGCGCTTTTGTGGATTATTCCACATAAAAAAACCCTTATAAATCAACGATTTAGAGTGTGTCTAAAGTGTTGAAAAATAAGGGTTTTAGAGGGTTAAAACTACTCTTTTTTCATGAAATTGTCATTCCATCCGAATGCTTCTTTCACTAAATTGCCAGTAAAACCTTTGTATTTGTTGTTGACTTTTTTGTTTACAACTGTTACTAAAAACTCTGCCTCTTCAGCTGAAAGTCCTTCTAACATTTGAATAAAAAGTGTTTCTCTTTTATTGTTAGACAAAGTATTATCGCCGCCTTTTGTAAACAGATATAATCTTTTTGCTTCTTGTTGTAAAACAGTATGCTCTGTTCCTACAGGAGCGTCATTTGCTTCATATGGCACATCACCTTGTGGTAATAACCATTCAATGTTTGGATCAAAAGCACCTTTTAAAACTTGTCTTAAAGCTACTGAATCGTGGTCTTTTAATACTTTTAGTTTTCTAGGTTTATCTTTTGCGTTGTTTATTTTAGTTGCAATCTCACTCATTAGAGGTGGTACAGCTCTGCCAGCGTCTGCCATTGCTTGCATTCCTCTTCTATTTGCTAATGCTGGGTGTGATTGTGTTGGCTCTTGTGGTAAGCCTTCTTGACTTGCGATTGAGCCATCTGGGTTTCTTCTTATTATAACCATTTTCTTCTCCTTAACAGTTCTTTCGAAGTCTAAAATTCGTCTATGACTTCGATTAAAGTTTTAAGTTTTTTGTTTATAAAGTAACCAAGTATTTTATCTCTACTTGC
>VTLG01014332.1_pt1 | contig 11139 bp, 13 predicted proteins | sample 4694571 | NCBI WGS metagenome assembly VTLG01 (sample SAMN12604809, study PRJNA352737) | marine metagenome | biome: ENVO:00000447; feature: ENVO:00000209|ENVO:00000569|ENVO:01000036; material: ENVO:00002151; isolation source: viral sequences binned using virsorter ... | reverse complement strand
GGAGATACGTCACGCAGCTTTGTCGGATCTCTCATCTCAGGAACAGGTTCCCTTGAGATGCTGTACACAGGAACGGCTGCTGAAACAAAAGAGCTGCTTGATGATGCGTTAACAACTGCTGATGCGGCGGATGCGCAATTTGAGCTTTACTTATCTGGTACTGATAAGAAGATCACTTTTACTGGTTTAGTCACCAGTGTGGACTTCGGCGCTTCTGCAGGAGATGTAGAAACTGCAACTGTTAACTTCCAGACATCTGGCGCAATCACGCAAGCTGTTTAAGGGGGTGCTAATCACGAGAGGGTAATTCCGTGACGTATGCCGTCCCTGGTTCAATTCGTACTCACCAAGTCAGTTCTTCCTACGTAGGCGGAGCTGATAGTCCTTTCACCAGAACAGCAGCAGTGCTGGAAATGATGAAAGGTTGGGAGATTATGAAAGCGGTAACGCTAGGGACGGAATACTTGCGGGAAAATTCAGAAGCATTTCTGCCTCTGGAACCTCGTGAGGATTACACCGCGTATTTAGCGCGAGTGAATCGAGCTGTTTTTTCCCCATACACACAGCGTTTAGTTAGAGCAGCAACTGGCTTAATTCTGCGAAAGCCCATAACTCTGACAGGTGATCCCTATTGGACAGACGTTTTCGCTAAAGATGTAGATGGTTGCGGTTCAGATTTAGATGAGTACGCCCGCCGAGTTCTTATATGTGCTCTTACTTACGGGCACAGTCACACTCTGGTGGATTTTCCTGCTCCGAGAGGGGCAAAAAGCCTTGCTGAAGAGCGAGCACAAAACCGCCGTCCCTACTGGATTGAGATAGACCCAACCAACATTTACGGTTGGCGACTAGATAGGGAGGTTAATTACGGAAGCTTGATCCAAGTTCGCATCGGAGAAAAGGCAATTGTGCCTGATGGGAATTTCGGAGAAAAAGTATTTGACCAAATAAGGGTTATCGAACCCGGAAAATATCAAATATTCAGGCAAAAAGAGCAGACAAAAGATATGTATGTCGAAGGAATGGCAAATTCAGGCAGATTTGACGTTCCAATTGAAGCAAAAGACTACGAAATCGTGGAATCTGGCGATTTTAGTTTGGGCGAGATACCCCTAGTAACGGTTTATGCAGGTAAAACTGATACTTTGACGAGTAAGCCCCCACTTTTAGACATTGCTTACTTGAATCTGTCCCATTTCCAGCGTCAAGCGGATCTAATTCATAGTCTGCATGTAGCTTCCCAACCAATGCTGGTACTTGAAGGGTGGGATGATCAGACAAAGGACATGGCCATCAGCGTTAACTACGCAATGGCAACTCAACCTGGCAATAAGGTCTACTACGTTGAACCAGCTTCGAGTGCATTTGAAGCACAGTCAGCAGAAATCGAAGAATTACAGCGCCAGATGGCAACTTTGGGTATCAGCACCCTTTCACAGCAAAAATTCGTTGCAGAAACAGCAGATGCACGCCGTTTAGACCGAATGGACACAAATTCGATGCTTTCGATGGTTTCTCTCGACCTGGAGCAGAAACTACAAAAAGCTTTCGTTTTATCTGCTCAATACCTCGGATTAGAGCCCCCAGAAATTAAAATTAACCGTGATTTGGACATTGAGCGTTTAATTGGGCAAGATATCACCGCATTAACGACATTATTCGACCAAAAGGTCATAGATAGAGACGAATTTAGACAAATATTGGTACAAGGAGAGATTTTGCCGGAAGCGAATGAATCTAGTACAGTAGAATAGCTTTAATCGCTTTTTTACTATGCCTCCCGGTGATTTGGATTCAGGTGTAAGAGCTGAAGACTTAGAAGCTGCTTTTGCACCTAAAAAGCCTGCTCCTGCATCAAAACCTCTTGCTGGTCTTACTGCCAAGCAGCAAAGAGAGGTTAAAGCGCCTACAAAACTCCCTAAAACTAAGATTGATTCTTGATTATGGTTGAGGAAAAAGTCATCCAGCCGGAGTCTGTGGCTCCTGCTGAACAGCCTGTGGCTGAGACTCCTGTACTACAAGCTCCAGACGTAACCGCTATAAAGGCGGAATATGAGGGGCAAATAGCTGCTTTAAAGGCAGAAATAGCTAAAAAAGAGGAAAAGTTAACGACTCAGTTAACTGAAACTAAGGAATTACTGGACAATGCCTACCAAAAACAAGAAGACAACAGGAAAAAGGAGCTTGCGGACCAGGGACAATGGAAAGACCTGTGGGAAGAAGCCAACAAGACAAACCAAGCAAACGAGCAAGAAAAAGCCGAATTAAAGAGACAACTTGCTGAATTAAGGGCTTCAAATGAAACTGAGACAACTAAGACTGCTGCTTTAGCTGCAATTAGTGACTCAGGAGCTATTAATGCTGAGCAAACTTTGTCTTTACTTGCGGGTAAGCTTCAAAAGAACAATGATGGCAAAGTTGTCATACTAAATGGAGGAGTTGAGCAAGACCTAAATACTTATATAGGGAACCTAAAGAACCCTGGATCTGGTTGGGAACACCACTTCAAACCAAGCAGTGCGGCAGGCATGGGAGCCAAACCAACCCCTAACTCTGCTGTCTCCCCAGGTATGCCAAATCCCTATAAAGAAGGTAGTATGAACCTTACAAGGCAAATGACCCTTGAAGCTTCTGATCCCGATCTTGCGGCTGTGCTCAAGAAAGAGGCCAGTAGTTAAATAGTTAGTTTCTGTGGAACTAACAGCCAAGTCTGTGGCTTGGAATTCGCAAACCTAATTTCCGTTATTTGAAATGGCAGCCCCGTTTCAGAATTATTCTGGCGGTGTCTTATTAAATGACATTGTCAAGAGAAATAATCTATCTCGGTATGTTTCCGAGGCGATCCTTGAGCGCAGTCTCTTTATAAAAAGCGGAGCTGTTGTTCGTAATTCTTTCCTTGATTCAAGGGAAGGAGGAACCAGGATTCAAGTACCTGAGTTCAATCCAGTAGCACCAACCGAAGAGGTAATGACAGGTGCTGCCAACTGGGGTACGAGCACTCAGGGTTACCTAACACCACAAAAGATTGGTACAGGGACTCAAATTGCAACAATCATCCACAGAGGTTTTGCCTACGCGGTTGATGACATTGCAGTTTTAGCTGCTGGTGAAGATCCAATGCTTCACATCCGCAACCAGCTTGCAGATGCAATCAACAAACTGAATAGCCAGAGACTGTTTTATCAGTTGCATGGTCTTTTCGGTACAGCTTTAACAACAAACAAGCTTGATCTTGCAAAAGCTGCAGGTTCTGGAGCTGCTGAAGCTAACTATCTAACAGGCGCAAACGTTGCTCAAGCACGTGCACTTCTCGGAGAACGTGGTGATGAGTTAGACACCCTAATTGTTCACCCGAATGTTGGTTTCTATCTGTATCAGGTAGGACTATTAACCTTCTCCACATCTTCACTAACTTCCGGTGGAGCAGTCACCTGGGGTGGCGGTGGCGCTGGTATTGGAGCTAGAACCATTGGTCAGTTCGCTGGCTTGAATGTAATCATGGATTCTCAGGTGAACGCAGTTCAGCCTGGTTCTTCTGGTCACATCAAGGAGTACTACTGCTACCTGACTAAGTCCGGCACAATTATGGAAGGTGTTCAGCAAGATCTAAGGATTGAAGCTGATCGCAACATCTTGTCCAAGCAGGACGTTCTCTCAGTTGATTACCACACTGCGTATCACGTAATGGGTACTTCATATGGTTCAACTGACAACCCAACCAACAGTGTTCTTGGCAACAAGGATAACTGGAGTGCTACATACAACGTTGACCTAATTCCTTTGGTCCAACTAACTGTTAACACACCTCTAGATACAACTACTCTTTGATGCATAATTAAAGAGAGTCGAGATGGCCCCACCGAGTGCGCTGGTCTGCATGGGTGGGGTTTTTTCTTACCGCTAGACTGCAAGCATTACTTATTCATTGAATTGTGGCTGCAACTATCACCGCCACGCTGAAGAGTGCAACAGCTAACAGCTATGTAACTTTGGCTGAGGCTGAGACTTACTTTGAAACCACCCCGGAATCTTCAACCTGGGACGATAAAACTGACGACCAAAAGAACCGTGCCTTGATAGCGGCTACTCGCTGGATCGATTCACTTGTCTTTGAAGGTGATCGCTGCGATGACAATCAGGCACTTAAATGGCCCAGAAATAATCATCATATAGATAGAGTTGAACTTGTCTGTACTGCTATTCCAAATAACATCAAATATGCTCAGTATGAATTAGCAAGAGCTTTAGCTAACGATACAGAGGCAATTACAGGGAATAAAGGCACAGATGGTGTTTACGAAGAGGTAAAAATGGGTGATTTAGAAGTTAAATACAATACTGAGAGTCAAAGTGTTGGGATGGTGAATAATGTATTCGACATATACCCTTGGCTCCAGTCTTATCTCGGTGCTTATTGTCGAGGTGGCGCTGGTAATTTCCAATGTGCTGTTGTGAGAGGTTAAATGGCAGGATCACTCGACACCGCATTTAAAAATGCAGCGAAATCAGTTGTTGCGGACTTAGGTTCTGCACTTAATTCAAAGATCACGTATATACATAAAACAGATAGAAATTACAACGTAAATACGGGTAGTGTTACATTTACGACTACTACGTATGCAAATATATACGCACCAATTGAATATATAAAATCTGCGGAGGGCGTTGAAGGGTCCGAGGATTTAGAGGCTAAACTCTATATAACACCCAATCTAATTGGGAATAAACAACCTTCATTCAGGGATGAAGTTTCTGTTACGTATGATGGAGGGGCTAAAGCTGCGCAGATAATTGATATAAATACACTTAAAGGAGGAAGTACCTATCTTTATGTATTGAAGGTTAAGTTCTAATGACAATGACTAATCTCTGGTCTGCTTCTTCTGCACATAAATACTCCATAAATGAATATGATGAAGTCCTAAGGATACTTATCACTGCAAAAGGGTACAGAAGTCCTTTGGTAGAGAAATTTAGGCTCCTCCGCCCCCAGGTTTCTAATGGCTGATAGATCATTTACGAGAGAAATGATGACGCAAGTAAGGCGTGACTTTAACGACTTTGTACGTTACGCCCAGACAGAATTATCAAGATCCGGGACTACAAAAACGGTATCTATAAGTCCTGTTTATTCAGGCTTTTTTGCTTCTAGTTGGAAAGTTGATCGTAATCGTGTGAGCGCTAACGAGGAGAGGACTGAACCCTGGAAAGCTATAGCGTGGGCTTCCTGGAAGACGGGTATGCATCCTGCAAATCCCGTTGTAATACAGCGTTTTCCTATGAACGTTAAGTTACGGGTAAATACAACATATTACATAGGAAATACCGCTAGACATGCTAGATGGGCTTTAGCTTCTCCCAAAAGCAGAATTCCTCAATTTATCCAAGGTGAATTAAGAGAACATGTGACGCAATACTTTAAAGAGAAGAAATTACGCTTCATCTCTAGGGCAAAAGCAAAAGGCTTTGATCAAGGTGAAGAAGGCTTTGACGTCGATTATGGTGATATTGAGACTTACTCTCCTGAAGGCAGTTTCTTATGACCCTCGTTACTACTCGTGCTGCTCTTGAAAAAGCTGTTACAGACTCTGTCACAGGTGCGGATAGCTCTGTAAAGGTTTTCTACGACAATACTGCACATGCGGTTCCCGGAAAAAATACCAAATACGTGGAAATAACGATCGATTTTTCTCGAACTACCCTTCAAGGTCACGGAGAATCCTTGGCTTTTCATAGAGGAGTAGTTAGCTGTAATGTCTATATTCCTCGCTCAGCAGGCAGTGCTGTTTTGAGTGCGATAAGCCAGTCAGTAATTGACGGCTTAACCTCAGTTAATGCGTCTAACTACACAGATACCTACAATTGTACGCCACGTGTAGAAGATATTGTTGGCCCCTCAACTATTGATCTGCCCGATAGCGCCCACTACTTAGGCACAATATCTTGCCAATTCACAGCACTTGCCTAGTGTATTATAGGAGCACTTAGAGATTCCCATGCCCAGAGCCGTTGATCTACTCCGTAATAAGTTTGGCGTTAGCCAGGTTTACCAACATGAAGTTGTACAAGATGGTGTAGTAGTACTTGTTGTGCACTGGCACCCTCTAACAATATTTGAGAGGGAAGCTATTCAAAAGAAATCGGGAGATGACCAAACAGGGAATGAGTTTGCTTTGAACCTGATGATTGAGAAAGCCCTAGACGAGAACGGTAAGAGACTATTTCAAGACGGAGACAGAGCAGCTTTACGCAGGGAAGTAGAAGCAAGCGTTTTACAGGAGATTCAGCTAGCGATGCTTACTTCTGGTACGGAAAAAACCGTGGAGGAAGCGAAGGCAGACTTAAAAAGCTGATAACACCTGGTACGCGATTTACTACCTAGCTAAGGAATTAGGGATAACAGTTATTGAACTATCCAGAGTTTTAACTATGGAAGAACTCGTTGGGTGGTTTGCGTTTTTCGCTTTGCGCAACGAAGAGCAGGAAAAAGAGATGGAACGGGCTAAAATGGGTGCTTCCAGTAGATCGCAGTATGGGTAGACTGGATCGAAGCCTTTTGATGGTTAGTCGTGGCTAATTATGATGTAAATATTGCTGTTAGGGCCGTCACCAAGAAGGCCGAACAGGAACTTAGAAAAGTTGAAAGGTTAGCTCGTAAGGTAAGAAGTGTAGGTAAGAAAGGTTTTGAGTGGGGGTCTAGTACTGCTTTAGCGAGAGCTTCTCGTGAGTTAAAGAAGATAGGGGTTGATGCGGATAAAGCGACTAAGAAGTTAAGGGGTATAGGCGAAAGAGCAGGCTTAGGGATTCTTGCTTTGGGGGCTGCTAGAGCAGCTAAATCTATACAGCACGCAGGGCAACAAACAGGCGGTTTTGCTAGAGCGATTGAGTATATAAATAAACTTACGACAGATACGCCTCTTCAGGCAGTTGTAGCTAGTACAAATCGTTTAAGGAACGGGTTTAAACGTCTCGTTCCAGAGGGGAGCGCTGCTGCCAAAGCTATTCAGGGTGTGGGTCATGCGGCGAACACCACATCTGGCAGCGTAGTTAATTTATTCGCAAGACTAAATTCTGTACCTACAGCCATCAAGGCTATAGGTGTAGCTGCTCTTGCAATAGGGCCTCAACTTCCTGTACTTGTTCAAGCTTTTAATGATGTAGCGCAGGCATCTAATAATTTGCTGGGCGGGGCACCAGGAAGAGCTATAAATGCCCTTGGTACTTCTATAAGAAGGGGGCTAAATAGACCTGTAGAAGAAGCGGTTGCAGCATTCAATCGGCTAGATATACAGTTAAAGCAAGTTAAGTTAGATGCTTTTGATATAACCCGTTTAATCCAAAAAGATCCCTTAATTGTATTAAACAAATTATTAGGAGATACTAGAACAGCACTAGAAAGTGTTCACTCTTCTACCAAGAAAGCTAAGGAGCACGCTAAAGATTATGTAGGTGTTTTAAGGGCGCAGAAGAAAGAGCAGGCAGCGATAAATGCGTTAATCAGGGAAGCTCAAGGGCTGCGTCCGGCTGAGTTCCAGCGATCCATTAATAATCAGATGGCTGTTTCTCCTGGGAGGAGAGCTGCTGTTGCTAGATTCCAGGGAAGGGGTGCACCTCTTGAAGATCTATTAACTAAGGAAGATAGGCAAAAAGTAGCTATAAAGAATGCTCAAGGTATTAATACGGCTCTTGGGCAACGCAGGCAAATAATCCAAGGTACAAATGATGTTTATAACGAAGAACTCCGTATACATTTACAGAAAGTAGCTGTCATAGAGCAGCAAGAGCGTGCAGATGCAAGAAAACTCAAATTAGCAATAAAGACAAAGGCCATAGAAGATGCAAGGCTCAGAAAAGCAAAGTTGATGCAGAAAGCTGGAAATATAGCTAGCAGCGGCATGATCGGTGGTGGCTTCCCGCTGTTATTCGGTCAAGGTGGCCTTGCTGCTACTGGCGGTGGTATTGGTGGTGTTATTGGTGGCGCTATGGGGGGTGGCTTCGGCTTTGCTGTCTCTATTATTGGTACTGCTATAGGCCAGGCTATTGAAGACGGGGAGAAATTTGAAAAGAGTCTCGCTACCGTAAACGCTACTTTACGTAGTACAGGTCAAACAGCCTTATTCACCGCTAAAAGTATAAAAGAACTGGCTAAAGCTACAGGGGTAACTAAAGATCAAGCCAGGGATTTTTCAGCCGCGTTTGTTGGACGATTTGGTAAGATTACGAATGAACATTTACTCACTATATTCAAAGATGTAGCAAATACTAAAGCTTTCCAAGATGCACTTTTGATAAAAGATATACCGTCTGCATTTAAAGCATTAGATCACTTTAAAGACGATATGACTAGGGCTGATTATGTAGAGATAGCCAATCTAATAAAGAAAAATAAACTAGACGAGGCTAGATTGGAAATATTCGAGAGGGGATTACAGCTAAGAAAAGACATTGCTAGTGATGATGCCAAGCATATTGGCTTGATGGAGAGGTTTATGTTTGTATTAAATAGAGTGGCAGCATATAGTGCTGGGGTTCCTAGCCATGAACTTTCTAGGGTAGCCCCCACCCCTGGACAAAGAGTACGAAAAGACTTAGCTAAAATAGATAAGGCTAGTGGTGCGTTGGAAAATAGTTTCTCTTCTATGACCGAAACAGAGTTAGGTAAATTATTCGCTAACCCTGCAGTAATGAAGGATATTGTTGATCAAGGTAAGAACCTTCAGAAGGTAATGAAAGATGTATCTAAATCAGTTAGTGAAATAAATGATAAGGGTCGAGAGAAAGCTAAGTATGAAGAAAAATATGCGCTATTGATTAGTAAAGGTTCTACTCCTGCGCTCGCTAAACAATTAATTGCTATAGAAGCTGAGTCTGACGAGTATGATAGGCAACTAAAAGCGCAAATAAAAATATTAGACGCAGAAATAACATCTACTGAACTAAAACTAAGGGCCGCGAAGGCTATAAAAGGTGAGACCGAGGAATACGAAAGACTGGTAGAAATTCTGAACGAGGCTCTGGCGAAAAAAGCAGACCTTCAGGACTTAGAGGATACAAATGTAGGCGGCACTAAAGTAAAGACTGATGCAGATCGTGTAAGGGAGGAAATAACAAAGATCCGCGGGGAATTTAATACTTTAATGGACCCTGTTTATCGATTAACCACGATATCTAAGGCGATGGGAGACTCCTTTACTGAGTCATTCAAAGGCATAGTTAAAGGTTCAATGACTGCGCAGCAAGCTCTAGCAAATATGTTCCAGAGAGTAGCAGATGCATTTCTGAATATGGCGGCTCAAATGATCGCCAAACAGATTCAGATGAAAATATTAGGTATAGGGATGAGTTTCCTCGGCGGCGGTGCAGGAACGGCAGGGGGCAGTTTTGCAGGAGCTTCCAATAGCGTTTTAGATGATGTCTTAGCGAGGAGAGCTTCAGGAGGCCCCGTTACTGGTGGAAGTCCTTATCTAGTAGGAGAACAGGGGCCGGAATTATTTGTACCAAAAAATAGTGGCGATGTTATCCCTAATGACCGGCTGAGAGGTGGTTCGTCTCCTGTGAATATTTCCGTGCACGTTGATGCTTCTGAAAGCAGTGTATCGACAGATCAAGCTAGTGGGGCAGAACTCGGTAATCTATTAGCAGCAGCGATTCAATCTGAGATTGTGCAACAACAGCGCCCTGGAGGATTATTAGCATAATGGCAACATTTCCAGCAATTGCCGCAACCTATGGTTCGATTAACTCAAGTTCTCCCAGTCTTGTTGAGATTCAATATGGGGATGGCTACTCTCAAGTTTTAAAGTATGGCTTAAACCAAAACCGTAAAACCTGGAACTTAAACTTTGTAGTCTCAGAGGCAGACGCAACTACTATTGAAGATTTCTTAAACGCGAGGGCAGATGATGGCGATACTTTTGATTGGCAACCTCCAGACGAAACTACTTCTTACAAATGGCGTTGTTTTAGGTGGAGCAAGAGGATTCCTTACAAAGATAGGGCAACAATCACAGCGACATTCACTCAGTATTTTGAACCCTAATGGCAGTCTCAGCGTGGGCCGCAAGTACTTCCTATAGTGTTGGTGACGTAAGAAGAGCCGCAACTGCTCAAGTTACTGGCCTCTTCTTTAAATGCACGACAGCCGGAACATCTGGAAGCTCAGAACCAAAGTGGGGAACAGATATTGGCTCGACAGCAACAGATAACAGTGTTGTTTGGACTGCAGTTAGCAGTACATTTGAAGAGCTTTCCAAATTAGCTCCAAGTGCAATCATCGAGCTATTTGAATTACATTTAGACAATGTATTGCATGGCGCTACAACAGTTTATCGTTGGCATAACGGAACGAATGCTAATGTCACAGGTAACATAGTTTGGGCAGGGAATAGTTATTCAAGACAGCCTATAGAAGCCGCAGGGTTTGAGTATAAGTCAGGGAAATCTCTCCCAAGACCAACTTTAACGGTGGGCAATATTGGGGTAGAAGCCTCTGGTAATTATGTAAATGTTGCACAAATATCAGCTCTTTTGTTGCTAGTAAATGAAACAACACCAGGTAATGATTTAGGGGGTGCAGTTGTAAAAAGAATAAGGACTTTAAAACGTTATTTAGATGGCGAGTCGGGTGCTGACCCGCATGCACAATTCCCTACGGAAATTTGGTATGTAGATAGAAAAGCTTCTGAGAATAGGACGGCTGTTTCTTTTGAACTTGCTTCTAAATTCGATCTACCGGGTGTCTATCTCCCAAAAAGACAGATAGTAGCTTCTGTCTGTCAGTGGGCTTATCGATCAAGTGAGTGTAGCTATACAGGCTCGAATTATTGGAAAGCAGATGACACTTCAACGACAAATGCAAACGAAGACGTTTGTGGAAAACGTTTAGAATCTTGCAAACTAAGATTTTCAGGAACTAATGCAAATCTGCCTTTTGGGGGGTTCCCAGGAGCTGGACAAATAAAATGAAATTAAGCGAAGAAATACAAGAAGCAGCATTAAAACATGCAAGAGAAGAGCACCCAAAAGAGAGTGTTGGAGTAGTTCATATTATCAAAGGTAGAAGTAAGTATTACCCATGTTCTAATATCGCAGAAACAGCCGATGAACATTTTGTTTTAGATCCAGAAGATTATTTGAAGG
>VTLG01012012.1_pt1 | contig 11140 bp, 16 predicted proteins | sample 4694571 | NCBI WGS metagenome assembly VTLG01 (sample SAMN12604809, study PRJNA352737) | marine metagenome | biome: ENVO:00000447; feature: ENVO:00000209|ENVO:00000569|ENVO:01000036; material: ENVO:00002151; isolation source: viral sequences binned using virsorter ... | reverse complement strand
TAGTAACAGCGTCATCAGTTATACTTAATATCTCATTTGTTCCAACGGTAGAACCTTCCCCAATGATTAGCTTATCCTCAGAATCGTCTAAAGCTATGTGAAAATCTTTAGCGTTTCCATCAAACTTAATGGCAACATCTTCTGCTGTTCCATCTCCTATAGTTATAACAGGTGGGTCATCTGAGATAGTAACCGTTGTGTTCTGTATTGTTTTTCCACCAGTTCCAGAAAATCTTGCGATTGCATTATCTACACTGGATGCTGGGCCAGCAACATCACCTACTGCTGTTTTGCCATCTAATAGGTTTAACTCAGCCGCTGTGGTAGTTACTGCCGCTGCGCCTAATGTAGTGAACTGTGCCTGTAGCACTGATTTAATTAACCTAAGATGATCGTCACCTTGTGATACAGGGTCGCTTGCAGTCGGGTTTGTAGCCGTTAATTGGCTAATATATGTTGCCGTTTCAAGTGCCATTATTTATTCCTCAGTAATATCCGCCAGTGTTCATTACTCTTAGCTCAGAACCGGAATGGCGGTCTTTATTATCCTGAACTTGTAAATCTGATACTGCTTGCTGGTAAGCGGTAGCCCACAGTTGCACCCTTTCATCATTCATTAAAAATGGTTCTGCCTCCAATAAGCACCCATACAAATAAACGTCTGGATTGCTTGTAAGCATATCGTTGGTAGTTGCGCTCGCAGAAAGTGCAGGGATCTTTTTGTAATAAAGCATTGAATAGCCATCACCACTTGCAGGAGCAGGGCCAAGCCTGAACTTATCTGCCCTAATGGTGAAAACTTCTGGAGTCCCAGAGGTAGACCCTCCCCACAATCTAGTCATCAATTCTGGAGTTATATATGATAAAGGAGTTAATGGGGTTGTTGTTAAATGAAATTCCCTTGCTTGTATAAAATCAGTAGGTAAATCATAATCCCTCGTTCCTCCTGTAAGCGTTCCTGTAGCAGTAGCCTCCATTAAGCGTAATCTTAAATTACGGTTCATCCTAGCTTCAGCCAAGTCTACAAACTCGTTAATTCTGTCTGTTAGGTCGCTTCTATCTAGCCAGTTTGCCACCGCAGTCTGAAGCTCCGCATAATTTTCTATACTCATATTATCTAGTCATCTCCGCAATGTATACTGTTCCGGCTGCGCTAACTTGCAAGGCTGCCACCTTTTGCCCTGAACTAATTCTCCAGTAAGTAGGCCAATCCTTTTCAAGATAACCTTCCCCTGTTGGCTCATACTCTTTCCATGTGTTTGTTTGTGCTGACCATGCACCTGACACCTCACTCCATGCAACATTAGATACTTCTCCACCAAATGCAAGATAAGCATCTTCCGTTCCAGTTATCATTACAGCACTTATTCCAGAACCTACGGCCTCTGCCATCTCAGCCGATGTAGTAGAGGTGGTAATAGAATGGAGCTTATTAGCTAGCCTATAGGGTACATCAAAAGCTAATCTTGTTGAAACGCCAGTTGTCATTCAGTCAGTTCGGTAATATAAACTACAGAGTTGCTTGATCCTGCCCTTAACCCTGCAACACGATCTCCACCACTAACACGCACATAATGAGGCCAATCTTTTATAAAATAGCCACAAGAGCCAGAAGTAGCTGCATCGCCATGCTTTGTTATTTTAATAAATACAGGTTCACTTGCATTGATGATAATTGCATTACATTGTGCAGATATAGCATCGCTCAATAGTACCGAACTATCGGTAGCAGTAAACGTATAGTTAAAATTATTTAATCTGTATAAATCTGCCATCTTATCTTCCTCTATAGTTTAGTAGGTGATGTTTTAAAAAACTTGTTATCTGGATCATTAAGGTATTTGGCTAATAATTTTGGATCTTTGTCAATCGCACCATTTGTTTCGCTCTTCCACTTATCGTATACAGTCAATGGAATTGAAGCTACCTTATGCCATTCCCCTCTTTTACCAAGAGACAAGTGATCCCCAAAAGCATTATATTCAATTTTATTTTGCTCAATGACAGGCTCAACATCCTGATGAGTGGTAATTGATATGGTGTTATCAGGCTCCTCAATAAATTCAGTATACCTAAAAGGCGAGGTATCTAGTAATGATCTTCTAGCCATTCAGAAACCCCTTGCCACCAATCTTGCCTCCTTTGGCTCCATTCCACTCTTTCAGATGCTCTACAGCAGTCTTAGGCTCCTCCTTTTTAGCAGGTTGAGCTTTTTGATGCTCTTGCATCTTCTTTGAAATAAACTGTTCTAATTTATCTGTTTTTCCCGAAACCATAATGTGAATACCCACTTTTCTCCTTCGTGTGGTGGAAGACCTTGATGAAGAGACAAATCATGTGGTTTCATCTCTTTATCTACATTTCCAAACATGAGTAACCTTCCTCCAATAGATCCAACAACAAGGTTCAATTTTGGAAAAGCTGTTCCTCCGCCCACAGCGTTATTTAAATAAATCAAACAAGTCATTAACCTTTGACCACCGTTTTCAAGATATTTGCCTTCTAGGGCATCATAATGAGGCTTATACTCTTGCTCACTAGTATATCTAAGGACATTCATAGGTTCTGCCCTTTCTAACGGTATACCTGCTAGATCAGACAGTTTGTTGCATATTTCTGGAAAATCACTGTGTGGAAAAAAACCACCAGTAGATGTCCTTGCTGAATCTTCTTCAAGACCGCCTTCATTGGCAACAGTGCTTTGTTTGAGACTTCCTTTAGCGTGATTTATGATAGAATCACACTCTTCTGGCGATAAAATTGCATCTACTACTGCAATTGTTGGCGCATTAGCATATACGAACATAGATTATTTTGATTTCTTTCCTTTTGGTATGACGCTATTCCCAGCATCGTGAACAGGAGAAGATGTAGCATTCTCTAGTTTTTTTGTTATGTCATCAAGCTCTTTGGTTGCTCCTCGATGCAAAGGCTCTCGTAAGTTTTGACTGAATACTTGGCTTTTCTTGCTCATTATCCCTTCTCTTTTTGATTGGCCTGACCTTTAACATTGCCAGTTCCGTTGCCCATTTTGCTGATAACGCCCTCAATGCTTGTAGCTGCGCTACCACCGCTTTTATCCAGACCAGAGTAAGATGCTTTACTAACAGATTTAGTTTCTATCTTATCCGCTGGCATACTTGTTGCAATACCTTTTGCCATTTTACTGCCTCCTTACATAGTGTAGAAATACTTGGGCTAATCTACTGCCCTCAAATTTATCCCTCCAATGAGGGGTTTCAATGCCTTTATAAATAAGGCCATCACCCGAATCTAGCTCTATCTTTCTGCCGCCGTAAGTTAAATCTCCATTCTCATAGAATGGGTCTAAATAGATAGGCCATATTTCTTCATCTGGCTCACGCATTAAGGTTAAAGTAACGCTAAACTCACAACTATGTTTATCCGTATGTTTCTTTAGCTCATCACCTTTCTTATAAACTCTAAGATAAGAGTATGTTGGAGATAGCTCTACTCCAGTATGTTTTTCCATATCAGGCAATAAATAACATAATAAGTTCTTCATCGCTAAGTCGTCATGCCAAGCTGGAGTGTTAGGAATCTGGTCGTCTACAAATCCGTGAGTCTCCTTTGTTGGTATGGCATCAGGAAGTGTCGCTTTGTTATAGGCATATATGCCAAGAAAATCCAACAGTTCACCAGTTAGCATCCCCCTTATTATTTTAAACTTAGTATGCCCAAGAGACATATGAATATCTTTCTCCTTTGGTTACAGGCTCCACTCTATGTGGATACATGAAGTTAGAAGGAAATATAATGACATCTCCGGCTTCAAAAGGTATAGCTTGATCTCCCCACATCACAAACTCACCACCTTCAAAGTCTTCATTCAATTGTCCTACAATAGACAGCATTGGAATGCCTTTTACATTTCCATCAAACAACGAACTAATGTGGTCGCAGTGTTCTGCCATTTGATGAGACTCGGCATACTTTAAAAATTTTATAACTGAATAACCATTCCACCCATCAAACCACTTGTAACCAAAACTTCTTACATACTCTGTTAATGCTTTAGATAAACTGTTAATAATTACATTGTTTATATGGGCGTGATCCTTATTCCAATCAGGGCTTTTAAACCCTATAAACTCTGGCTCTGCCTCTTCAGAAGGTGTTGACTTAACTTCCCTCTCCCAACCAAATCCATGTTCAGGATCATTGCTCTCGTATCCTGTGAAGTCGTGATTTTCCCACTGACTCTTCTTTAATGTTTCTAAAGCGTACTCACAAAAATCTACACTTAAAAAACGTTTCTTGTGAAACAAATAATCGTGTATATTTTCTTTCATAAATAAGTGGGGGCTTTTACACCCCCACTCTTACACCTATACGTCAGCCAAGAAGCCGTTAGCTTTTTGGTTTTTAGACATGAGTCCGTACTCCGCAATGAGCATCTGCTTTATACTGTCCCCAGTTTTAGCCAATGTCTCTGTTTGAAACGGACGCAAGTAAGCAACAGCCCAGAAATCGAAATCAATAAACCAACAATCTCTAGCTCTCTGGAACCGATCTGGAATTATTTTAAAAGTTCCAAAATCGGAAACATAAACGTCAACTGATGCTACTACACTCGCTGGAGCGGCTTTGTCGGCAGCGGTTCTCAGACTTGATACCGTCTGTGATAGGGCCGAAATAACCTGCTTGTTAGATGAACCAACAAGTATGGTATCTGGCGTACCGCCACTGTCAAAACACTCCTTGATAACAGTCTTCATACCAGCTTCAGTTAGCGTACCTGTTGAGGTAGCGTCAGAAGCGGTGTCTGTACCATTACCAGATGAAGCCGAACCTAAACCGGGTGGTGAAGGTGCGCCTCCTAAAGTGTGATAATTGGTCGCAACCCACGCGGCCAAACCTGCTGTGACTCTCGCTGTACCTGCTGCCCCAGCGTTCCTAGCCACATTATCCATAAGCATCTTTTCCATATCACGCTTCATTTCCTTTGCCCTCTTAGCCAGTTGATAGGCTTGAGAGGATTTTCTGCCAGCAAAATCGACAGCCTCGGCTGTTCCAGAGGTCTGGACGGCTTTAACGGAAATCTGGGTGTAATTCCCCACTCTCGTAGGTTCTGCAACCGCTAAGGATGCCGGATCGTCACCTTCGAGTGATCGCGATGCTGCTGCCGCAGTTAGATCATCGGTTTGCCACTCGAAAAAGGTATTATCCGCAGTCTCACGACCGCAGCCACTAAGAAAGGGCGTTTCAGTTGGAGCGATATTATAGATGATATTACTTAGGTCTTCCCGAATGCCTACGGCACTGAAGGTCAACCTAGTATTTGTTGGAACTGCCATCTGTATTACCTCCTAAATTAAATATCTACGAAATCCTCAAAAAGATGGGACGCATCTCTAACGTGTCCCGATTCTTGAAGACGCTTCATTTGAGCATTACGTTTGCCACTATTGCTTTGTGCTTTTGATTTTGGAGAACCAGCCCGTATAACTCTTGGCTTATTTTTCACTTTCTTTTTAGTTACTTCTGGTGAAGATGCCTTGTCATACTTCATGGCTTTCATTATTGTCACCAATGATCGGTGATCCACTAAAGAGGCAATTTCTTCTTGGGTATATCCCTGAGATAGAGCGTATTCTTTAATGTCTTTACTCAATTGCTGTCTAGTTTCTTGCTCTGCCCACTCAGGAACAACTTTAACCAATCTCCCATGCTCTTCTTGAAGAACTTGATGTCTGGTTCTCTCTGCTTCCTGTTGGTAGGCTGCTTGGGCGTGTTGCTGTTGGTATTGAGCTTGCCTTACCTTTTCTTGAGCGTCCCTGTACTCATCCCTTTTAGTTATATATTCAAGCGGATTGTCAGTTTTTAGGGTTTCCCAATTAATGTTTGCAAACTGATCCAAATTGCCCATTGAGTTTTCAACGACATTTTGCAAAGCGGCTACATATTGCTGTCTTTCTGTCTGAATCTGTTGAACTTCAGCAGCCCATTGTTGCTTGACTGCATCCATTTCTTTTCGTTGTTCAGATAGATTTTGGGTTTTACGAGTATAATCCTCTGTGCGAGAATAACCTTTTAGTAGTTCGTCAAGGGGTACTTGTAATTCTTCACCATCAACGGTGACAGCATATACAACGTCCTCTCCTTCTACCTCTCGCTCATCGGCCCCCTCCTCGATTTCGTCTTCTTCAGACTCTTCCGATTCAGGCTCCTCTTCCAATGATTCGTCTTGAATTTCTTCAGTAGACTCTTCCTCTTCCGTAGGGGTGGCTTCCTCTTCTTGCGGTTTGTTCCCTTCGGATTCCGCTATAGAAAGTAATGCCTCTTGTGCTTCTCTTATTGTTCCCGGCATATTCTCGCCAGTTAATTGCGGGGCTTCTTGCGTATCCGCCATATCTTTTACTCCTTAATTTAGATGAATGGGTGTTGCTTATCAAGGATTTCAGTCATGCGTCCAGTTTCAACTATAGACGATATATGTCCATGAACCCTATCGAGCAATCGCATTGCAAGCCAGATTGATTCTCTGGCTTCAACCTCTGTTGAACCGCTAGATTCCCAGCGATCCATTAAATCTTTTTTCAATACATCAAATGCTTCTATAAATAATTCGTCTTGTAATAAATTGTTTGCGTGTCTGGCTCTTTGTTCATCAGTTAAGTCGCTCATGTTGCTCCTATTGCTACGGCTCTGTTTTGTTCTCTTTCAAGGTTTATCTCTTCTGCTTTCAACTGAGAATCAACTGCTAGTTTTTGGTATTCTTGTTGAATTTTCTGAGCCTTGATCTGAACTTCAGCAGCCTTTATTTCAAGTTCCTTTTGCTTAACCTGAGCCTCCATCATTTGTGCCTGTTGTTCTGGAGATGGCCCTTCTTCTTGCTGTGGAGGCATTTTTGATGGGTCAGTTAAGAAATCATCAACATTCTGAAAACCCATTGCCTTAACTAAAGAAGCTCCCAAGTTATACATATTCTGTACCGTTACGATTGGAAGTCCACCCTTCATCGCCTCCCCTGCAAATGATAACATTTGTGCAAGGTGCGCCATTTGTTGATCTTTATTTCCTTGACCAAGAGCAACCGATACTGTGCAATCATACTTATCATTCCAAGCGTCAGGTCTAACAGGAATCCATTCGTTCCTTAACATGACCGTCCTTTCTTTGTCTTGGTTCTTTAGAAGTAATTCATAAATAGTAACCATTAAGTCTTTAACACCTGTCTCAGCAAAGTTTCTAGCAATTAACTCTACACGGCTATTTGCCGCACCCATAACTGCATTCACAGCCGTAGCTGTAGTATGAGATGTTAAAGCATTTTCATTTAACCCTTGAGACATTCGAGAAACACCAGCCCTTGACTCTCTTACTCCATCAAGATATTCCAGCATCTGAAAGGAGTAAGGCTCTAAAGGAGGAGTTGTCAAAGGCATTACTGCATTTGGTGACTTAACTCTTACTACACCTCCCGGTCTTTGGGTGAGTAGATCATCTAGGTTCGCTTGACCCTCCAGTACAGCGTAGCGTCCATAGTTCTGGTTATACATATTATCCATGAGGTTCCGCATTAACGTACTACGCATGAGTTGCAGATCCATTACAAGGTCTGCTAATGAAAGACCATAAAACTTATGAGGTATCTTAACTGGAGTAATAGAAACAAAAGGAATCCTGTCTATCTCTTCATTGGCTAATATGGTTGACCCAACACTACAGACTTTCCTTAGCTCTGTTATTCCATCTCCGTCATAATCTGTTTTGAGAAATGATTCATGCAACCAGTATAATCGCAATCCATCCTCTCCATACTCTTCTCCACCCCAGCCTTCCCAGTATCGAGCAGACTTATCGAAAGCGTATCTTTCTAACCTCTCTGAAGAAAAAGTAGCTAAGTCAGCATCGCTTCCGCCTAATGAATCTGGATCAAGGTCTTCATCGGGATACATTTCTCTTAGTTCTGATAGAGTCTTTTGCACTCTATGACAAACAAACCTTGCTTCCTGTATATCCTTTGATTCTCTTGAAATAAGGAACTCAGAAGGAGGAACATTCTCTATCTTTATTCTTCCATTGTAATTGGTTCTTTTTATAACCACATGATGGCCTGTTAGAGAGACATCTCCGTATGTGGTTTCATCATATTCTCCCGGAGGAGAATGCTCTATAACCTCTACTTCTGGGCTTGAAATAAGAACCGCTAACTCGTCTTCTGTTAGATTTTTATATTCTTCTCTTTCTGATTCATCAGTCTCATCCCACCATACTTTGACTATACCGTTCTTGCTCAATAGAGCGTCTGTGAACCACGAGTACATAATCTCCCATCCGGGATTGTCTTTAGTGAACACATAATTCACATAATCTGTGGCCTGTTTAGCCATCTCAACATCTTCTGGGCCATGAGGACTAAACTTCACCATCTCATCGCCAGACGCAAATACCCTCATTAGAGAGGGCTTTATCCATTCTATTGTGTCTTGAACCGTTGAATCAACATACTGGCTTCTTCCAGCAACCTCATTACCAAAGGGCAAGCCATAGTAATACTCCATAGCCTGTTCTCTCTGCTGAGAGATTGTATCGCCCATGTAACCAAGAGAGTCAGTGATCTCTCCCCTGATTCTGGTAATTAATTGTTCGTCAGTAATTGCTTTTGCCATTAAACTATTCCATAATTCTTGTATTCAAGATCCTTAGTCCATTGAGGGTCTTCCCCTGCAACAGCAAATCTTTGAGATTGAAATGCGTATCGAGTAGCAGACATAAGGTCATCTCTTAGAGGAACAACCTTATTATCCTTTCTGTGATACATCCTGAACTCTTCAAACCAATCGGGGAGAGTAGAGAAGACTTTAAACTTTCCTTTCTCCATAGACTGTAACATAGCCATTAAACCCTCTTCGATGGAGTTCGATCCTTTTGCATTCCCCAGTGCTGGAGGGTTGGTGAAATGCTCAAGCAAGAAGTTGCAACCTAGATTTCTATATTGATCAGCCAAGCCCGGATTTCCCATGCTATCCCTACGATTTCCATCATGCGGATAGGCAATAGGGATGAAAGGTGGCCTTATCCGTATTACATCTGAATGAACCGTTGGAGAGGCTTTTGAAGCCCTATAACAGTCATAAATGTAGAATGTTTCCTCTTCTCTGTCTATAGCACACCATACTACTGCTGTTGGGTGATCCCAACCAAAGTCAATTGCTGCTATTCTAGGCCAATGACTCTGAATAGTGACAGGATCAGTAATAATATCTTCCTCTGGGAGTGGAAATATAAGCCCAGAACCAATTGAGGGTCGTCCATTCTTCCTCATATCCCTCTCATGTGGCGAATAAGAGGATAAAATTTGCTCCATAACAGCCTCATTCAAATGCCCTCTTTCTCCATTCATGGAGAATATTCTTTCAGAAGCATCGTCCCATGTAGCGTTATTCAGAGATTGTCCTGATTTTAAGTTGTTCATAAAAGAAGCAACTGTCTCTGTCATGCCATTTTCAGGCGTAAACGTCATATACACCATGCCTCTTCTATCAAGGGTTCTCGTTACAGCCTGTGAATAAAGCTCTCTGCTTGGCTCCTCATCTAACCACACACAATCTACTGATCTTCCTTGCCATTTTTCTATTCCCATCTCATAGGCTTTAAAGTGTAAAGAAGAGTTCCCCCCACTAACGTGCCTGATCAAGGCTACGCTCTTCGCATTTGGAACACCCGGCTTTCGCTCTGTCTTTATTATCTGTTTTCTTGGTATCGTACCTGAGCCAAAAGCCTCTGGGTCGTCAGGGGAACCCAATAATTCAAATTGTACAATATCCCTTGTGGTTTCGTTTGATACACCACCAGCCCATCCGACAATGGGTTGGGTAAATCTTCTTCCTTTCCACCACTCTGGGTACAGCCCAGTTAAGTGATAGGACATCTCTGCACTACCGCAATAGGACTTTCCTATGCGATTAGCAGCCATCAGGAGTCTCTGGTTAGCAGAAGACCCTGTTTGGTGAAAAGCTAGTTGATAGGGGTACGGATCGTAGTAATCAATCCTGCTGTATCGTTCCCTTTGCCGTATCTCTCTAGCTAATTCAACCGCTTGTTCTAGTTCTTCCTTTGTAGCCGGAGGCATGTATCGCTTTTTGTTGCCTCTCTGCGCTCTTTCTACTTGCATAGCATTTTCCAGATTTTCCGTATTTCCATCCTTTCTTCCCTCCCTTTAGGGAGCATCGTTGTATAGGCATTACATCTGCAACCTTCTTGCGTTCTTTTCAAACCTCTTCCAGATACCTGTTCCTGCCTTCTTAGAGTCACGATAGTTATCGTTGTCTAGGAACTCTACAGCAGCTTCCTTCATGCGACCTTGCTTTATGAGTTTCGTGGTGTCGTGTTCTTTTTTAAGATCACCTCTAAAAATCATATTTATTACAGCTAATTTAGCACTTTCCGATAAGCCATCATAAACGGATGGCGTAAGAACTCTTTTAGCGGTTTCTATCTTCTCTTCTATATTTTTTACAGTCAAATCAGTTGCTTCTGAGGGGCTAGTAAAAGCCCTGTCGTAAGAACTCCTTATGTCTGAAAAATGTCCTGTTTTTGTGTCTCTGGGGTCGTATCCCAAATTACCTATGCCTGTAGTTAATTTTCGACCCGTATCTTCATATGGAAGTAACCTATACCCCTCATCCTCAAGAACATCATCAAAAACCTTTCTCATAAAAGGGTCTTTGTAGGGATTTTTAATCAATGACTCAAATGGCTTAGAGATGACCTTATTTATCTTGTTTCCTAGACCTGCCTTAGTTCTGTAGTCAAACGAGAAATCTATCAATGAGTCTGCTTTATCCAGCACTTCAGGCACAAAATCTAAGATGCTTGATCCAACCTTCTTTAAATCCCCAAACAGGTTAGTCCCTGAGACTCTCTCTGGAGGCGTATACTGTGGCTTGCCCTCAAACCTCATTGAAGAGTCTGGTTGAATATTAGGAATCTCTCCAGCCTCTTGAGCGCGGATTAACTCCTCAAGCTCCCTCTTGGTCAACTTCCTAGCCATCAGTTCACCAGTTCTGGTATATGCTCTATTTCTGTGGTTCCAGTTAAGGCTTGAAGTTCCTTCTTTAGCTCATCTGTGGATTTCTCTTCGTGAGAGATCTTCTGCTCTATTCTATCCGCA
>VTLG01003378.1_pt1 | contig 11142 bp, 13 predicted proteins | sample 4694571 | NCBI WGS metagenome assembly VTLG01 (sample SAMN12604809, study PRJNA352737) | marine metagenome | biome: ENVO:00000447; feature: ENVO:00000209|ENVO:00000569|ENVO:01000036; material: ENVO:00002151; isolation source: viral sequences binned using virsorter ... | reverse complement strand
TTTCAACTAGATAGTCTCCAAGCTTTTAAGTATGTGCATATATATATAAGTCCGGAATTGGAAATTACTTTCGAGGCGAAAGATCTCAGTGACTTTTCTATAGAAATCATAGCCACTGAACCCAATCTAGACTTACTATCCGACAATGCAGATTAGAACCTGAATGATTTAAGCTATAAGGCTACATTGTCGATTGCGGCAGCCACTTGGTCCTTCCGCACTTCAATATAAGCTTGAAGATTTTGTAAGCTCCGATGCCCTGTAATCCGCCTGATGGTCTCAAGGGAAGATCCCCCTTCGTGCAATGCAGTTACGAGGGATCTTCTCCCTGAGTGGGTAGTAACTTTTTTATGTCCTAATCCCATCTTTGCTGCACAATCTTTCATGTACTTGTACACTGCTTCATAAGAGATTGGAGAATTAGGATTTCTAGGGGATGGAAAAAGATACCCAGAAGTTGGACAATCGTATCTTTCCAAGTACCATTTAAGCTTTTTTGTAATAGGAACTGAGATCGCCCATTTTTTCCCTTTCCTGATTTGCTTGGGGAAGTAAACCTGGTCCTTCACCACTCGTTTAACGGGGTCTAAATAGACATTGTCTACCATCAATAATCTTGCTTCTTGAGATCTGCATCCAGTGAATCGGAGCAAAGCCCAAATGGTCTGATGCTTAATAGATGGTCCCGCTTTTTCAAGGTTGGACCAATCTTGAGCATTTAATATTTCTGCTTGACCACCAACTGACATAATTTTCCTCGTTTCTTAAAGACTAAATTAACTACAGACTTAGGTTCTTTAAAGACTTAACTCTGTAATAAGTAATTTGTAAATAGATCAATAGATCACTTCTATTGTACACATATCAAGGCTTTTCCGGCATTGGCAAGACTACTCAAAATAGATATTTTCTGTAGTTGCTATCAATATAAAGAAAGTATAAATTGGAAGAATAGAGTTAATTTAAATATATGTTGCGTTCAACGAAATTTGATACTTTGCTTGGTAATTGTACTCATGTAGAGCAAGTTCTAGACCTATCTTCTCGGGCTTTGTATGACCGCTACCCTTCTCAGTTCATAACTACTGGTATTGATGGAGAGGGAGTAGATATTAGAACCCCAGCGATTAATCATTGGTCAGGTAATCAGCTAGTGGCAGAGAACACAGTAGAAGAGCAGACCATTACGACTTTTGTTACACCCATTGATAAATCCCACAAGGCAGCCTTAACCCCTTGGCTTCTTGTTTCTAACGTTGGTTCTGACACTGATACTCCTAACGGCATCTTCGCATAATGAATTTTCCCGTCCCAATTCCTAGCCGTGGTGGCTTACCATTTCCCTCTCCTCGGCCTAATCTTCCTAGACCCCAACCTCCGAGGCCACCAGGAAAAGTCCCAGGAATCAAAGGGAGTAGTTTGTCTTGGCTAACGCCGGCCGCTGCTTGTGCTTTGTTGGGGACAAATTGTGCTTTGCCTTTTAGTTCCCCCTATGAGGGGGGGGCTTCTGCCGTTACTGATTACATCATCGAATTCAAGTACAAGAGAAGGCGTGACCGAGCAAGGATATTAAGAGATTCAAATAATAATGGGATTCGAGCCGAGGGTGGAGGATGGCTCGTTGAATGGTTTCAACCTGGGACGATTGGAGGAGAAATTACCTTTACGTGGAGATCCTCCGATTCTCAAATTTTATCTGTAACCAAAAAACTGTTCTTTTTGAAATCTACTCTTTACCAAGAAGGGTACGAAATTAGATTTATTAGGAAGGGGAAAGAAAGAACTATCAAGGTAGTTCTTGCAGCTTCTTCGAGACCAACCGGATTCGCTTATGCTTTACAAGAATCTAATTACTCTATAAGGAGAAAAGATGGAGAAGCAATCGAGCCGTGGGGCGGAACAAGCTTCAACCCCATTGGAGATTTCATTCTTCCGACTCCGGCTCCTATGGGGACTAGGAGCCCCCAACCTCCATTAATAGGTGTTCCAGCTCCAGGGCTAATTCCCGCTCCGGTGCTCAATCTTCCAGGTACGAGGCATACAGGAAAAACAAAACCAGGACCAGAGATAGATCTCAGTCCTTCTCCATTTCCTCTACCAATCCCTCAACCTCCCTCAGCACCCCCAGAAGGGAACCGCGATGAACCCATCGTAAATCCAAATCCAGTCCCATACCCAATCCCTGTTCCAGACGGGCTAAAACCTTTTGACCCATCCCCAAATACTCGGGATTTAATTCCGACGATTGTCCCATTTGTTCCCACTCCAGGTTTAGGACAAACAAAGCCACGGAAAAGACCAGGGGTAAAACCTAACGTCCCACCAACTCTTGACCCGCTTTTACCTCCAATCATAGAACTTGTCCCTCCGATTCCTGGAGTCGCGGGAAGCCCGCAACCACCACCAATCCCAGGGAACAAAATCATTGGATATCTTCCTTTTGGTGATTTCACCCCTACTCCGATTCCTGTCGAAATTCCGTTCGTCCGGCCGACCCCCACTCCCATAACTGATACTCCTGTTATTCCTCCGGAAGAAGTTCCTACCAGAAACCCCACTACTACTCCAGTAACTACCCCCCCTGTTCCTGCTCCTACCAGAACCCCCACTACTACTCCAGTAACTAATCCCCCCGTTCCTGTTCCAACCACTCCTCTAACCACTCCTCCAACCACTCCTCCCACTACAACTCCTAGTCCTACTCGGACTCCCACAGAAAGTCCTACCACAGAGCCAACAACTGCCCCCACTAAAGTTCCTGTTAGGGTTCCACTTCCTACAATTGCCCCCTTAGAAGCCCCTACAGCTACCCCAATAGTTACTCCGACTCAAAACCCTGACCCGACAATTACTCCTACTCCCACTGACATTCCCGTCATCACTCCTATAACTACTCCTACTCCTAATCCGACTCCTACAACTCCCACTGAAACTACCCCTCCAACTACTCCTCCTAGTAGTCCCGTAAGAACTCCGGTTATTATTCCCCTTCCTCCATCGATTCCACCGGAACAGACTGAACCCCCGACTTTACCCGTCGCTCCTCCTCCTATAAAACCTCCAAATAACAAAAATACTACAGGTGATAATGTGTGTGACCCATGTATAAGAACTGTCCAAAAAGGTGTCAATAGAAACTCAGGCAAAATCAACAATTTAAATACAACGCTAAACGGGCTAAATGCCACTTTACAAGGGATTGATTTAAGCTTACTTTCTGTTATCAATGCTAAGCTCGGACCGCAAGTTAACGGCGGCTTATCGGGTTGGTTAAAAAGGTTTAGCCGGTCTCTCCAACTTGACCGTGTGATGAATACTTTAAGCGTTATGCTTAGCCTCCATAATGCTGCTCAGCTGTCCCGTAATTTAGGGGATAGTTTGAGTTATTTCTTAGAGTCAGGATTGCAGCTTGTAGGAATTAAAGATGAGGATGATAACCCCATTGATATCAATGCCTTAATCGGTTCTACTGTTGGTAGCTTTGTGAAAGGAATTGTTGGGGAAAGACTGTATAACGGGATTAATGAAGGATGGAAAAAGACCTCAGCTATCTTCACCGCAGCCGTTCAAATATACGAGCTATCTACTAACATGATGGCTGGCATTGCAGAAGGATTGGAATTAGCTAGTCAATACACAGGAAAAATCGGAAATGCTCTTAAAAAAGCTGGGGTAGTTTTAGAGGGAGCTTATGAATGGATGGATGAAAACGTAAGGGTTAAAACCGGACGGTTAGGAACGGTACAAAGGGTTATAGATAAGATGCAAACAGCCGAAGAAGTGGTCAGTAACCTAACTGAGATTACCGAGCAAGTGAAAGAAACTCAGGATAACATAGCTGAAATCACAGAACAATTTGACACTATAAAAACTGCTGTTAAGGGGAACGAAACAGCCAAGAAAGACGCAGAAGATACAGGGAAAACTAATAGTGAATCTCCCAGTATCATTACATCTGATTTAAACAAACCCAATTAACAAATTATGGTCGGACTACCCTCAGATTTCAACTCTTTTGAACACCTACAAAGCGTCATTAGGAAAGTTCATAACAAAGAAGTTAGAGAAGCTTTCTCTGACCTTGGTGGTGACGAATGGCTGCCAAATATTAACACCCCTCGAGCGTCTTTAAGGCAAGCTTGTACTATTTACGATAATGATTCAGCTTTGATTATGCTGCTCAAACAAAACTTGTATTTCCTGACATTAAGAAAGGCACAAGATTACCAAGCTCCTCTCGTGGGAATGCCTAAAGGTTCTCTTGACCCTATCAGAAAATATAAACCACAAATTTACTTGTATTTTAAAGAGGATGCTGAGGACGTTGATCCTGATTTTAGTCCCGTTGACGGGAGAATTAGTTTTAGATTAATGAGTGAGGATTCAGAATCTATTACTAAGACAAAATTAACTACTTTAGCTAATAGAATTAAAACTGAATTCGGAGTAGGCAATGGTTACACTTGGAAAAAAGGTAAAGAATATTATAGTTATACGGACAAACAGAAAGGGTATCAACTTAAGATACTTGCTTTTAGTGAATCGGAAGCACGTCAATTAATCACTAAGATTTTGTCCATTCAAAATGATACTTTTCAGGCTAAAAAGTTTAATAAATCTAGTAATGACGACCCAACGGCTGCTTATCCGACTTTGCCCTCAACTCAAAATATATTAGGGGACGTGACTCGTGAACCACGACGCAGACCGGTAGCTACTGTTAGATTTCAACACGCTACCGCTAACGTATGGGGCAAACCGGAACTGATTCCTTTGTATGATCGAACCTTTCGTTATCTGAATGCTTTAGTCACTGAATATTAATGTGACTGGTTGAGGATTTCTCCCAGTCATATAAGCTATCACCAAAACTTTTTCTCTATACAATGAAACCCTATAGGGTTTCCGTGACGATCTAGCACGGTAAAAAATGGGTTAGAAAGGTAAGGACCACCTCAGTGAATTACACTTACAACCTTATGGGACAAAGATTCAACGACTTAGAAGACGTTTACAACACTTTAACTGCGATTGACTTCGATTTTAATCAATTACCTGCTACTAACAAGTATCGGAAGTACAAAGAATGGAAGCAAGATCCAAATCAACGAAAACCTCGTACAGCTCCCCCTGCTAGTGGGAAAAAACAGAATGTGGGCGTTATGGCTTTCGGTTTAGATGGAACCGGAGATAATAACCATACTCTGGTAAAAATGGGGGCTCGCGCAAAAGCTCAATATGATTCAATCTCCGGCAATACTGTCTTTAATTTGAATGTGACTGAGCCAGTTCCTGCAAGCTATATTAGACGCGCTGGTTTTATCCCAGCGAAAGCTATTCTTGGTCGTGCTAATGGGAGTGGGACGGCAACTTCTAGAGCCACTGGAATCCAATACAAGAAAGTTGTGAGTGGTTCCTTTACTATTCCTTTTGGTGCCGGCTCTGGCGATGCTGCTTTTGAATTTGGAGTTCAGAGTGCCATCCTAGCCGCTACTGGCATCACTAATGACTATGTTGTTAGTTTCACCCCGGAGAAAGTATCGAGAGGCTAATGAGTTTAAAAGGAGACCTTAGAAAATCACTAATCATCTGGGGGAATCCTTCCCCCGATAGAGATATGAACGACCTTTGTTCCCAACTAGATAATTGTCGGAAATTAATGGATTCCTTCTTAGATGGGAAGCTACCTTTCCAAGATTATCTTGACTTAATGGAGGATCAAAATATTGATATGGATTCTTACGCCGAAACTGTATCAACTAACTTGAGAGACTTGGATTTAGTCTGATTATCCCTACTCAAAACGTCAATCAAAAACATTCTTTCTTCTTGCCTATGGCTATAGAATATCAATTCAACAATCGCTTTAATTGGCTTTTGTTTCATGATCAAACTTACAACGCCACCGACGTAAACCCAGTTCTAGAAAGGTTTAAGCCTATTCCGCCTATCAAGCTACCCAATACTATTGATTCTCCTATCATGGCCATTTTTTGTGCTAATTCCGAGGCTCAAGGTAATTGGAGATATGGTGCCAGGTACTTAGCTAAAATGACAACCACATTCGTAATCAATGGGAAACAAACAGACACCGTTTTAAAGGTAGGAAAGCTTTATTTGGATCAAGTTGAGATTGTCCAATTACAACCCGTTTCTAGTAGTTACGCTCTAGAGATTCAAGTCCCTTATTGGCATAGACAATTTCAGCTAAAAATTTGGGAATACACTGGGAACAATCAAAACACCGTTCATAGAAAACTTGACGACCTACTCGGTAACCCCATGACCTAACTTAGGAGGCTTTTATGTTTAACCGAAAACAAGATTATCCGAGGTCTAAACCAGATCCTCCCCTCTTGATTCCCCAACTTTTAGTAATTCTAATAATTGTTTGTTCACTTGGCTTTAGTCTCTCAGTTTCTCGTCTAAATGCTATTAATGCTTATCTGAGACATGAAAAGACAAACCAAGGTTACACAGTTCCACAAGTCCCTATTACACCGACGTTTCCTTAGTTTTTTAAAATACTATCCTTGGCTGTTAGTAACGGCTGTATCTACCTTACTTCTTTTTCCATCTACCCTACTCACTCCTGTTAGTTCAAACCCAGATCCAAGAGTGGAAACTGCTGTTAGAGAGGCTACAGTTAATTATTCTAAGTATCCCAAGATCTTAGTTTTTATAGCGAACAAGAACGATCGAGGAAAAGGAAAGCTGATTGCAGTTAACACCAAGAAGGGAAAGATCGAAGGGGCTTATCGAGCGACAAGTGGTGTGGGGGGGGAAGAAAATCAGAGCCGGCTAGGGCCGATTCCTTCCCAGAGAACAATCAGACAACCCCATTACACTGTTGAAGTAATTCCTTTAACTTTAACTAATCCTGGAATTAGTGGGAAGTTCTACAAGATCAACCCACACATGGTTAACGTTGGGGGAACAACTAGAGGCGACTTTGGTATTCATGCAGATCGCAATGTCCCTGGTACTGCTGGGTGCATTGGTATCGAGTCTGAAAAAGAATGGGGAGACTTTAAGACTTTGATGCTTGACTATCAACAAGCTGGATTGAGACAGATCCCATTGCTTGTTTCATACCGATAGCGGTTCGAAATCCTCCGGCTGTTCGTTCAAGATGGTTTCGTTCACAAGATTACTAAATGAGTGAGCTACTTTAGTTTTTTTTTCGACAAGCCAATCATCAGGCAACTCTTCTAGCCTTAATCCCAATGGTTTTAATAGAGCCTGCAGAGTCTTCACTTGTCGCATAGACATTTTAAAGCCATTATCTCCCGCCCGAACCTTTCTTAGTCCAGAGGTTGTTATCCCTATTTTTTTGGAAAAAGTCTTATATGTCAGCTTGTGATAGTCCAGAAGGAGGTTCAACACAGCCGTCTCTGTTGCATTTTTGCGTTTTTCTTCTATCATGTTAATAAGCGGTAGCTGACTACCGCCGTCTGGAAGGATTATATAGGGGGTCTAACTCACCCCCTTCAACTCATATATTTCTTATGAGTTATTTCATATTATATTGAGGCAATTTAATGATCGCTAGAAGATTAAGCAGATATCCGCCAATCTTTACAAATCGGAAGTTCAACACAAAAGAAATGATGTGTGAACAAAAGTTTTTGCCTAAAGCTGCAAAGTCCAATAGGGTTCCTAAAAATCCTAGTATTCTTCAGCAATTAACCGAAAGCTGAAGAAAAACAACCCACTCGTCTCAGATAAAGAACGAAGTGGGCTACTACTTACTTAACTTAATTATATCTAATGAATCAATCAACCTCCCCAATCGCAGTTTCAGCTAAACGTCCATGCCGTCACTGTGGAAAAGAAGACTGGTGCTATTACTTCGCAGATTCAGGTCTTGAAGTATGCAATCGAGGAAGTATTGCTATTGGTTGGATTGCCTCCAAAAAGATGGATGCAAACGGTAATCCCTATCTGTATAAGGAGAAAGTCTCCAAGACGAAGCGAAAAATGGAAACCATCCAAAAGTATGACTATCCCGACCGTCACGGGAACCCTCTTGCCAGATCTTGTCGAGCTACATTCGACAACGGAGACAAGAAGGTATTCAGAGAAGGCTTAGACAATGGACAGTGGATTAAATCTTGCAAGCATATTAATCGAGAAGAAATTCCTATATATAGATATGCAGAAATTCGGGAAGCGATTGCGGACGGTCTGCAAATCTTTTGGGTAGAAGGCGAGAAATGTGCAGACATCCTTTGGGAGCTGGGAATCCCTGCTACTACAAATTTTGGTGGCAGTAAAGGATTAAAAGAGTCTGACTTAATAGATCTAGAAGGTGCGAACCTAGTCATTTGTCCCGATGGGGATGAACCTGGACTGAAACTGGCTGCCAAAGTCTATGATTCTTACCCCGAAGCAGCTTGGCTATACGCTTACCCAGAACATCCCATTTGGAGTAAGGGTCAAGTTCCCCCCTCCGAGGGTCGCGACGTTTGGGACTGGATTACCGAAAGGAACCTTACTGCGGAAGATATTTATGATGCTGTGGAGATTTATCGCGGGGATTTATTAGGAGAAGACGATCCCTTAATGGCTCCAGAGCCGGAACAGCATTTCACAGAAAAAGCTATTGAAGCGCTTTACTCTCAAGGTAATTATATTGCTGTAGAAGAAAGCCTTTACAAATTCAACGGCAAATATTACGAGAAGCTAGACTACTTTGAAGAACGCCGGAGGATCTCAGATTGGTGTACCGTTACTGCTATTAGTGTTGGTCCTAACCGATGGAAAAACATCTTAGCAAATCCTGCTTCTCTACATAATATTTGGGCTTGGACACTAATTAAGTTTGCTGTCTCTCCGACAAAGATTAACCCTCCAGGACTAAATCTTAATAACGGGATTCTAGAAATTGACTTTACTGATGTGACTCCGAAAACAAAGCTTATTAAGCATAGTTCGGATTACTATTACACCTATCTCATCGACGTAGATTTTGATGAGAACGCAGATGATTCTCATGCAAATAAATTGCTATCTTGTCTAGACGAAGGACAAAGACTAATCTTACTGCGAACATTAGCTGCTTCTTTAAATCTTGCGAAAGTTAGAAAAGAGAGAGGACGCGCCGTCAGAGGATTATTGTTACATGGAGAAGGAAATAACGGGAAGGATTCCTTACGTTCTGTAATGAAAATTCTTTTTCAGGAATCAATGGTAAACGTCTCCATGTCCGACTTTCAATCTTATGATCAAGGGAGAAAATTTCCTTTAGCTAAGTTAGCTTATGCGAGAATATCCTGGTCATCAGAGAATACCAAATTTATCAGCTTGGAGAATTCGAGTAGTTTAAAAGCTACTATCACAGGAGATCCCATTGATATTGAGTTGAAAAGAGAAAATGAATACAGCATTGAGCCTGAAACAATTCTCTTATTTAACTGCAATGAACCTCCTTCCTTAGTTGGGGCTACAGAAGCCATCCTCAGTCGTTGGTCTATCCTGTCCTTTAACAAGGTGTACAAGAAAAATGCCGATGTTCGGTTTGGGGAGATAGAAGCTGACCCTCGCTTTAGATATAGCCCCGAATTTCTCCGAAAAAGTGTCGTCCCGGCTTTTCTCAACAAAATCTTGGAACAATTCCCTTTATTACTAAAAGAGGGTATTGATTATTCCCCTACCAATGAATCCTTCAAAGAATTACAGGAGGAAAACAACCATTTGTGGACTTTCATTCGAGAAGCAGGGATACAGGAGAGTCCAGGAGAGAAACTGTATATCAAGGATATCTGGGACGATCTTCAGGAATGGTACAAAGCTAATGGAACCATTGAGGTTCTCTATGAAGACACTGACCGAGAGAAACGTATCTTTCACGATCAGGATAATCCATATGACAAGACGATCAAACGTTCTAATCAACTATACAAAGCATTTAAAGAAATGTTTCCAAAGATTAAAAAGGACGTGGAGAAAACTGATCGATCTCGTAAGAATCAGACTTATTTTGCTGGACTTACACAATTGACCTCCCTGACCTCCCATCCGCTCGTAGAGCGGGATTTGACCTCCCCATCCACCTCCCACGGGGAGGTCAAGTGGGAGGCTGGAACCCAGTCATATCCGGCGTGGGAGGTCAGGGAGGTCAAAACACTACCTTTAGCCTCAGACGAGGAATTACTCTGTGAAGTGGTTAGAAGGTTCGCTGACTTTTCTCAGGAAACTCAACAAAACTTTACAAAAGAAATCAATCTTATCTATAGCAGCATCGCATGTGCACATGAGCAAGAGTCTAAAGAGCAGTCACCTTTTGTTAGGTACAAGGGTGAGGTTTACAGAGTGGCCAGGTCGGATCAGCACTATTACTACTTGAGATACTCTGGCTTCACGAAGATAGTAGCTAAAGCAAGAAAACATGAATGCAGATTTCTTGACTAGCTATTCCTTATATATCTAGCCAACTTTTCCGGGGGGTTGGGACCCGTTTTAACCACTACCACAACCCCCTAAACGGGACTAAATAAAACCATTCTCTGAATAAATTAGGTAAAAATCTATGAGTCGAAATTTTTGGATTTACACGAAACGGAAAACTGAAATGTACTCCTATCTTTGGGAGTATGGGTTCATCATTTCTCATTGGAGCCAAGGTTATTCTTACTTTTTCGATTGTGCTTTAGCTTGGTTCTCACAACTCTTTGATAGCGAGTCTACAAATGACCTTCTGTGGGATTATCTTGCATTGCCTTACTATGATTTCAACTTTGATGAGAGGACAAAAATAGACCCCCGTTTTTTCTAGGCTTCCTCCTTTTTTGAGTCGCTTCCAATACCAGCGACTTATCTTTTCTTTTCTTCTTTCTATCTTCACTTATGCTTATAGAAACCACCCCTACTACACTAAAAGCCTATTACTGCCATCATTGCCATGGTATAATAGCTACCACCGACTTAAGTCTTATAAATCCGGAGAAGGCTACTCATTGCCCTTTCTGTGAGCAAGAAACTTTGCTTTTAGTAACTAACAAAGGTTATGGAGAATTATCCGAGACACTCCTTTTTCCCCCATCACAACAACTTTTATTAGACACTTTTTTCAAATACTCAGACAATACTTCTAAGCTATTAAACGCCTTTAAAGTTCTGACAGCGGTTGAAATCTTTACT
>VTLG01000400.1_pt1 | contig 11142 bp, 23 predicted proteins | sample 4694571 | NCBI WGS metagenome assembly VTLG01 (sample SAMN12604809, study PRJNA352737) | marine metagenome | biome: ENVO:00000447; feature: ENVO:00000209|ENVO:00000569|ENVO:01000036; material: ENVO:00002151; isolation source: viral sequences binned using virsorter ... | reverse complement strand
ATCACAGGTGCTGCAATATCTTCTGGTCCGCCACGTGAACCTGGTGGTGGTAGATCTACATCATCTGTTACTTTTGCAATAGTTGTATCAATCTCTTCGCTTTTAATTTTAGGATTTACTCTTAAAGATGCTAAACCTTCTGCATCTAAGTTCCTGGTCCTTGTTCCCAGATCAACTATGTTTGCTGGAGCTGCAGGAGGTATATAAAACTCTTCCATCTTTTTTAAGTTAGTTAAAAGATTAGTTGCTTGAATATCGTTTAGTTTATCACTGACCGCGAAACCGACAGCGTTCTTTGCTTCATCGATTGCTTTACTTTGCGATAAGACTCCAAGAGCCTCGGTATTTAAATTTTTGTCTAAGAAAGGTTCTACGTTGTCCCCTTTACCTAAGAAAGAAATATTGGTTCGGGTACCAAGGACATCGGAAGTGTTACCCCCTAATCGAGAGAATATTTTTAAAATTTCATCGATAATAATTTTTTTAGCCATAATACTTTACATGTCCCCTTACAAGTGGCTCTTCTTGGTAATCTTCAGGATGTCGAACCAAACCACCCTGTCTAATTCTCATAATGGCTTGTGTCGTACTATCGACATAGTCATCATATTCGCCAAATGGAAAAGCTGCACATTCCTCCACAACTTCCTGTGCAAAATGCTCGTGCATAGGCGCCCATATTTTTCCACTTTCAAAAAGCGGAGCAACGGAGTTTAGTCTTGTGTGTTTATCATTTCCTTTTGACGGTGTAAAGTTAATAACCGGTATATCCATTTGCCTCAACTCATGGGTTAACGGCAGTCCTGTAGCTTTCGCCTCAATAATTACCATGTCAGGATTCCAATCTCTATATTCTTCTAGTGCCACACGCCGGAGTTCTGGAAAGTCATATCTATCTTTAAATGCATTAAGTAAGATTATGCTTTGTCCCTGGTCCTCGGTCGTAAAGACTCCCCACGTGGTTATAGCAGAAAAGTCAGCGGTAGTTTTTTTAGTAAAGGCGGTATCGTAAGATTGTACAATGTAATCTAAAGGTGGTGGATACTTAGCTGTCCAGTCACGCCACCATTCTCTTTTTAAGATTGCCCCTTCTTCTGCAGTCGGGTTTTGCATATATTGGGCCAACCAGTTTGAAACAGGGATCGAGGCTTTTGTTTTAAGTAATTCTTCAGATGTCCAAAACTCCGGCCATACAGGTTTTCCAGTTGGTAATATTGCTGGAAGTTCTACAACTTCCCATTGATCACTTCCTTCCTCACTTTGTGCTTTTAATAATTGACCTGTTATGTCTTTAGTAGACCAACGAGTCATTACAATTACAATAGCACCACCCGGCTGTAGACGTTGACGTGGACCTGCTGTGTACCAGTTTAAAGCTTTCTCAAAAGATTTACCATCTGCACGTACGTCTTGTTCTTTGTGTGGATCATCAATAATTAACAGATCAGCACCACGACCTGTAATTGCTCCACCAACACCGGCTGCAAAGTATTCACCACCTTGTTCGGTTTTCCATTTTCCTGCTGCCTGACTATCTTCTTGCAGTCTAGTATCAAAGAGTTCTCTATACTTTTCTTCATCAACTAAGTTTTTAGTTTTACGACCAAAGTCAATTGCAAGATCTGCTGTGTGCGTTGCTTGAATTATTTTTAATTTTGGATTCTTTCCAATCATCCATGCCGGGAGTAAGTATGAGGCAAACTCCGACTTTGTATGTCTTGGCGGCATGTTTATGATTAGACGTTTAATTTTCCCGTTAGCGAGATCATTAAATTTTTTATTAATAATTTTATGATGAGACCCTTCTATAAACTCAGGCCAAACGTATTTTACAAAACTTAAAAAATTTTTTGTAATATTTGGACGAGCTTCATCTAAAGCTACGCTGCGTTCAAGTTCTATTAGTTTGGCACTTTCTTCTGGGGTCAAACCCTCATATTTTTTTTCTAAAATTTTTTCGTTTGGCATATCTTCAATATGTTTTCAAAAGATATACCATAATCGTCTAAATCTTCAACTTTAGTCATGACTTAGGATCCCTTTTGTTTTTAGGGGGTATTGACTTTTTAAAAAGCAATCTGGGGTGGGCCCTCCCGTGGTACCTCTATGGAACTGGGGTGGGCCCGCCCGTAGTTCCAAGCCATGCAGTTTTTGCATGGGGTATGGGATTATCCCATACCCTATATGTTGTGTCAAGTATTAATCGCTATATTCTCGCTTCCATTTTATCGCATCATCTTTTAATGCAAAGTATACCTGGTTCTCATTCCTTAATATATGATTAACCCTGCCTAAAAATGTTTTAAGTTTAATTATTTTAATCTTATTAAACTCAACATCATAGATATAGATTGCGCTATCAACCTTATCAGTCATCACTACCTCGCTTAATCCAGTAAGATCCACTGGCTGTCCGATAGTTATTGGCGTCAATGTCAAAGTATGTAATTAATGGTTTCAATGATTTACTAAACCAATACTTACACTTATCGTCCCATGATCCACGCCTGTTGATAAACTTGCCATGCTTTTTAGCATAATAAGATATTTCAAACTTCTCACCGTTAACCATTAATCACCGCCAATCCAGTCAGTGCTAACACTGATCCTGCTACTGCGATTGCTAAAACTAATAGTCTAAAGTTATGTTCTAGTTTAAATAATCTTGATCTTGTTTTAAAGATCAAATCATTTTGACTTGAGTTATAATCAATCAACTGCCTGTTGATATCATTCTGCATTTTATTACTTACGTCGTTAGTTGTGTTCATATTATTGCTTTCTATGTTAATTGTTAATATGGGATAATGGTATCATTATCCCATATCATAGTCAAGTGTTAATTTAAGTCCTGTCCTATGGCCTTAACATTATTATTCCAAGCTATTCCTATTACTTTCAACCGCTGCCCTAATTTCTCAATTAGTTCCGCTGGCATTCCGCTTTCCATTACATCTGAAATCGCGTCTTCTTTTAGCTTTAATAGCTTAACTTTCTTTTTGCCTATTGGTGTTTTTTCTGCTTCACGCTCCGCCAGTTTTTGCGCCCAGCTTCTTATCTGCTCTTTGCAATCCTCCGGAGTTATCCTGTTATGATTATAATTATCAAATCCAATTTTTTCATCCTTCCTGAATTTATAATCTAATCCTTCTTTTTGCTCTGCGGTTATATTTTTAGTGAAAAAAGTTCTAGCTTTTTTCATTGCTTTAATATGCTCCACTTCTGCATCTTCCAACAGCTTTACTATTTCAGTCGCGCCTATTTTATCTGAAAGTTTTTTTTCTGCGCTTTCAGTCATATCCGCCACTATCTTACGAAGAGATAAATCAACCTCTTCAATCATTGGAGCAAATTTAGATTTTACTTTATCTTTAAAATGCTCTAACTGATATTTAGTCATTGCTTTCATACTTTCTCACTTTCTTTTTTATTGTTAAAAATAAATTTATATACTACTTGACAAACCCTGTCAATAGGATATTGTGGGATGTATAGCCATTTGTATATTTATCGCTATTAAAAAACTTAAAAATATTCTGGGGACTTGCACCTACAAAAGCAAGTAGGATTATAGTAGTCCTGGAAGATAGCCATTGGACTACTACTGATCCCTGATCCATAGGGTTATGCTCACGGGGGCAATAGCCCTGACGGTTGACAAAGTTGCAACTTACCTATGGATCTGGGATCAGTGCACATTGGAGGTAAACCTAGGCAATGAAGATGTGCTGATCCCTGATCTATTAGGTAACTTGTGTTTAAACAAAGTCGACTGCCTGATGGATCTGGGATCAGTTGTTGTATGGCCTAGAAGGTTCGAACATCAACAACTGGTCGCAAGCTCTCAAGCTATTGGGGTGGGCCCGCCCGAAAAATTTCAAGCTTTGAAATTTTTTAGTTGACAAGCCCGCAAGCTGGTATATTATGGGATTTTAGAAAGTGAGAACATTATGAAAGTAAAACAAGCAAAAAAGTTAACCGGGTCACTGACTCGGACAAGCAAGATGCCCGGCCTGTCTTATAGTCTGCCGGCCTGGGAGTGTAAAACCGGGAGCAAGCTCCGAAAAATTAAAGGCAGCGTTTGCGCTTCCTGTTACGCGCTCAAGGGTAACTATACAAGATATAAAGCAATTAAAGCTGCTCAATATGTAAGATTAAAAAAATTAAAAAATAAAACCTGGATCACTGCGATGGTTACACAAATTAAAAACCAGCGCTGGTTTAGATGGCATGACGCCGGAGATATTCAAAGCATGGAGCATCTTCAAAAGATTTTTGAAGTATGTAAACAAACGCCTGGCACTATGCACTGGATGCCAACTAGAGAAGCGCAATTTTTAAAAGATCTTGAACCCGGGACAGTTCCAAAAAATTTAATTATTCGGATGAGTTCTCACATGGTGGACCAGGGACCAGTTAAATTCTGGCCGTGGACTTCCACTGTAACAAGCACGGGCGGCGCCAGCTGCCCGGCTCCCAAGCAGGGGGGCAAGTGTGGAGATTGTCGACAATGTTGGGACAGGTCGACGCCTAATATTAGCTACGGCAAACATTAGAACCATTCTAAACTGCATGACTCATATCTGGAGACATCCTAAATATTATGCTGAGCTGCGTAAGATCAGAGCTCAAGCTTTCAAGCGTCCAAGCTCTCAAGCAGACGAACCGCAGGTTCCAAGCCTTCCCTCAAAGGCTCAAGCTTCAAGCCAGAGTCCACAAGCTCCAGGATCCGGTGACCAGGGTACAAGCGAACCTTCCCCTTATCCGGGGAACAAGCAACAAGAATAAATGTATTCAAATTATGCTTTACGTGAAAGCTAATTTGGTGGGGTGAAAAACGAATTTTGTTTACTGATGTATACTTCAGCTCAACAGTGAAAAACTTGCCAGAATTATTATAACCCAATAGATCGGGAGTGCCCAATAAGCTACGGTTTTCCAGTCTTGTCCAACTAATTTTACTTTCAATTCTTTTAAGCTCACGCCACAGATCCTTTTCTAATCTCACCTGGTATACCTCTTGAGTCTAGAGCTTGCCAACTATCTTTGGCATCTTCCAAGTACCACCAAGTTTAATACCTTTTAAATTTAAAATGTGCGTGTCTCTATCACCAATTATTCTAGTTTCCAACAACTGAATTTCATAAACGTCAAGTTTTTCTCCGTTAGGCATTTGTATTTGGACTCTGGCATTTTGTGCGGCTGGTGACACTAGGAATTTGTCTAGATATTGTCTTAATTCTTTGGCTTTCATACTATTGTGTTTATATAAGATATTATATATAAAACAAGTATGAGTCAAGAAATTGTCAAAAAGAAGGCAGCCTATCCAACTGAGCTTACAGAAATGCAGCGAAGATTCTGTGAATATTTAATTATGAATGAAGGTAGGACCACAAGAACTGAAGCAGCTATTGCTGCTGGCTATGCCCCAAAGTATGCAACTCAAGAAGCAGCTGGACTCATGCAAAACCCAAAGATTCAAAAGTATTTACAAACCAGAGCTAACGAAGTTAACAGAGCATTTACTGTAACAAAAAACAATTATGTTAGACGTCAGCAGGTATTATCTCAGGCATTAGTAGATGCAGGTAAGATAGACAAAGCTGCTGCTTTTGAACAATTAATTGGTAAAGCAACGGGACAATTTGTTGAAACACATTTACATGGTAACCTAAGTGACCTAGCTAAAGAAGAAAAATTAGAAGAAATTAAAAGACTTAAAACTTTACAACAAGAAAGATTAAAACTTACTAAAGACTAATTTTTTCCATTTTAATTATACATCCTTTAGGAAATACATTGCGGTCTGAAAACAACTCGTCTCCCTCTTCATAAGAAGCAAAAGTCCAAACGTTATGTTTGTTTTTATGGAACACATATGCTTGAGTCACCATTGTACTAGGTTTAAACTTATAAAAGTCTTCAGCATCCCCTGTAATATCGGCCCATGTAATTTTGTAAAAGTAATATCTTTTCTTTTTTATTACTACGTGTCTGTATTTAGATTTCTTATTTCTTCTCATTGGTAGTGTATACTCCTGTCTCTATGATTTTTAAATTTAAAAATACGAATCATATGCGCGCGTCCCTTAAATCGTTGCAAACACTGGCTTTTCTACACATTTGTATCTTTTGTATCCAATTGTATCCTACTCCAAGATACAAATTTGAGCGAATAAGTGTTGGTATATAACAATTCTAGAATTTGTACCAATTGTAACCACTTTTTAAAAATATTTTTTTTTATTTTTGTTTTTATTCTCAGAAGGGTATACAAAGGGTACAAATGAAATTAGCCTATGATTTACTGTACTTTTTCATCATTTTTTGTATCTTGACCCTCTTTTGTTTGGGTACAATTTTGATGATATTGATCTACTTTCTTCAAGAATGCGTGTTGATACCCTACGAATTCACGTCCAGACACCTCAAACTTTTGAAAAAGAAAATCTTTGGTGCACATTAGAATCACTCCAGATTGTATTTTGGTACCATAAACATAGTTATGGGCCATGCAATATGCCCCCAGCTGCTCAAAATAATCCTCAATCCACTCTCTACGCTTTGGTTTGTTTGATTGTTTAAAGTCTATAATGGCAGGTTGGCCATTATATATGCCTACAACGTCCGTAGCGCCTGCGTACAGCCCAGGATAATACAATGTCACCTCCTGGCCCCATACTTCTTCCAGGTCCCTGAGCCCCGATTCTATAATCTTGGTCGCCATAGTCTCGGCCTGCATACCAAGCGTTGTAAGGTCCTTGAGCCCTGTGCCATCAATGTGTGCTTCGAGATACTTGTGCATTGCTGTACCACGCTCGGCCGCATCGTCTCTAACCTTGTCCGCTGCCTTATCACCCATCTTCGCTTTCCATGCAGCAAGACTTGCTTTCTTCTCGTCCGACTGGCACGCGGAAAGGATTGTTGTCACACTCGGCAGCTTCTCTTCGCCTACTTCATAGTGTCGTTTATTATTAATCAATGACCGCATTGACTTAGGGTAGTCATATAATCTGTTAAACTTAAAAGCCATTACGTTCCTCTATCTTTTTTAATTCTTCATCTGTTGCTTTACCTTCTTCTTTAACTTCTATATCAAAAGGATCTCTTTCTTTTTTATTTCTTATCGATTGTTTATAAGACTCATTCAATTCATCTTGTTCTTTTTTAAAAATATCATCAAAGTTTTTACGGTACAAATCGTTGGAAACCCTTGATTTACCGTCCCATTTTTCTTTTTTTGTAGCCATAACCTTCCTCCCTATTTCCGTATAACTTTGTCCACGACCATGAAGTCAAAGCTGTTGAGTAATGATATATTGTTTCTAATAAATACTTAATCATAATTTCTTTTGTAACTCTTTTATATATTTTTCGTCTTCTTCCGCTATGGTTGTGTTAGCTTTAATAGCATTTAAAGGTACACTATCTGTTACATTACCAGACACAGATATTCTAGTTACATCTGATCTAAATGGTGCAACAAAGTGTTTACACCATGCAGGAAATATCCACATGTCTTTAGTCTTTGGCATGATTGCTTGGTAGGTAATAGCTTGACGTGTTCCTTCACCATACAAGAAACTTATACCACCAGGACCACTGCTTTTGCCGCCATAATCTTTTTGTTCTTGGTGTATCTCTTCGGGTACATCTAAATAAATTACAAAGCTTAAAGTATCTGAATGATCGTGTGGTGGATTAAATTCATTAGGCCCTTGATAGTTAACCCACAATGCTCTTAAATTATATTGTGGTTGCTTGTCAGGAATTTTATTACTCCAACGTTTAACCGCTTCATCGTAGACTCCAATGCATCGTGCAAGTTCAGGTGTTAATAGTTCTTTGTCTCTAAATTTATATTCTTCTTTAATGATACCTGCCAGTTTATCGTGCATAAGATACTCTGGTTTACGTGAAGCTGCTGCTTCTGCCATAAGTTTTTTATGAAACTCATCCGTAATTTGCATTTTCATTACACATGGTCCCCAATTTAAAATACTATATTCTATACCCTCTGGTTTTTTTATATCCATACTTCTCCTTTATTCTGGCATGTGAGTTTCCATATATTGTTTTATGTCCACCACGTTATTTTTTTTATATCTACCTTTGCGAGGAGCATGATCTAATACTTCTCTGGTATCTAGATTAACATACAATAATTGTACACCCAACCTATCTTGTTCTACTGTACCTGTTCGATTAACTTTCCAACCGTTTTTCTCTCTGAGTGACACTGCCTTAACATCTATCAATATTAAATTACCATCATGATCTAAAACAGTAAGATCTGCAGGGCCGTGTTGAGACATGTTTTTAAACACATAAAAACCTTTGTTAAGAAAGAACTCTGCAGCAATTAACTCTGCTACATCTCCCTTAATATGTTTTTTATTTCGACTCATACATAGTTTGTATATTGTCACGTTCTTCTGTTAGTCTATCAATATCATTTTTTAGTGCTTCAATTGTTTTTTCTTGGCATATGATTGTTACGCCAGCTTTTTTACATTGTTGTTGTAAATAAACTTTTTGTTTTTTTAGATCTTCAATTTGTTGTTCAAGATCATTTGGTCCTTTAGTCATTACTTCCTCCTTTTATTATCCAACGTAAGGCTGACGTAGCAGGATCAAACGAGTCAAACTCATACTTACTGCAACCGGTGGATACCATCAGAGTCAATAATAATATCATCAACTTCACTCGCATCTATTTCTCCTTCCGAATCGCACACACCGCATTGTGCTGTAACTTCTTCCTTTGCTAATTTGTATGGGATTCTTACATACCCATTACCTTTACATGTTGGACAAATTATTTTATTTTTCTTTGACTTTTCCATTTAGTTTCCTCGCTTTCTCATTTACTAAAATACTTATAGTTTGTGATCTACTTAGAACCGCATCTGGTTGTATTACTTTTCTTATCTTATCAATGAGATCATAAGTTTTATGACTCAGCGACACGTTTTTATATTTAGTTATATCGGTCATGTGATATACTCCTTTCTTGTTTTAACATAATATGGGATTTATCTCATACATTACAATAGGTGTCAATGAAAATTTTGTTAAGTTTAGTTATTTGTTCTCAAGTTGCGGGTACTTGTATAGAGCCATACGAATGGCCTAAAAGATTTAATACGCAATATGATTGCTTAATGTTTGGTTATGAACAGTCTGCTATAAAAATGAAAGAGATAGGTCCAACAGAAGTCAACAAATATAATATGTTTATAAAATTTTATTGTACTCCTGACAGTTCTATTTAATTACACATACAACCAAAAAATATTCCACTACCATCATTCATAATATGTTTATTAATATTATCAACAAATGTAGCTAGCTGCACTCGCAACACATCACACAAACTAAAACAATCAATAGTTTCTGGTAAAGTCGCCCCGGTGAACAAATCTTTTGTCACTGGGTAAAGATGATATAGCCCGTCTTGTAGTATTATTACGTCCATCAGCCCATTCCTTTATTAGTTTGTACCAAAGCTCTTTGTGCTTTGGTTCTCTAGTTTTGTCCCACATCTTCCAGGCATCATTTATTTTATCTCTCTGCTTTATTTTCACGTTCACTTTCTCCTCCTACTCTCGTGCCAAAAGCTATGATCTTCTTGATCCCCGGTCCCTGTAGCTCTAAATGTGCATAAGGTTTCCAGGCTTTCTTAATTAGATTTAATTCTAATACAAGATTAGACCACTGCTTTTGGGTTATGTTTTTACTAGTTAATACTAACTTTTTCATGGTTATATAAACCTATTAACTAATCTTACGTGAGGTTTTTTTAGATTGTGGTTGTATATTTCATTTAGATAAACATCTACCCAATCAGCTACGTTATTACACTTAGTTAGTCTCTTTTTATTCTTCTCTAACTGTGATTTAAAAACATCAAATTTAAAATCTTTTAATTTTTTAAATTTTAAAAATGCTAGAACTGCTTTTAATACATTTAAACGTGGGTCAATTGCTATTAACTGGCCTACTTGTTTTGCATTAGCATGAGCTCTATCGATGTTAGAAACCTTAAACGTACCAGCTTTAAAAGCTTTTCTTCCATAGTCATGAAAGTCTTCGCTTAATAAACCCATACATACTGTTTCAGGAAAACCATACGTCTTCATAAACTCAGCATATTGTCTATAAGGTTTGTGATTAGGGTGTTCTCTATGAGAATAGTTACGTTGCCATCCTTTATTGTTCCATTTTTTAGGAGTGTTATTAATAGCAGTAACATCTCTCATTGATGCACCTTTTTTTATTCTAAACTGAACGGGTTGACCATCCTGTTTTCTGGCTTCAATACGATGTTGTCCATCAATTACAAACCAGTTCTCATTGACAATTACTCTTTCTAATTGTCCATTCTTATTCATGTCCATTCTTAATTCTTCGACATGGTTCTTACTAATTATTCTGTTCCTATCAAAATATTTGAACACAGAATAATCTTTGGTCGTTCCGACCTTTTCTGTTGCGTATGTAGTCATATTATATCACTTTCTGTTAGTTATTATTATGGGATATAAATAGTCTATTCTAGGATATTTGTCAAGGCCTACGCCCTTGTCGGTTGTATTTTTTATATGACCTTTTTTCTGACTTATTTAGTGATTTTTTGTGACGTCGAGGCCTCTTGGGAGGCTTATCCCTGGGTACAAAATGTGTAAACTTTACTCTAGCCATTCTTTAACAAATAATTTTGCATCTTTACCAGGCGAACTCATAACGGGTAGGTAACTTATTTTACCATTTATATGTTGCTCTAGATCAGAACCACAATTCATACATCTATAAAATGCTTTTGATAACCCAACTAAAGTTGTAAGCTCGCTGCATGTAGGGCACTTACCCTCAACTATTTCTGCATCAATCTTTATATTTTTTCCTGTCATAAGCTTTCTTATTCTTTACCACTTTTTGTTTAAAATGTCTAAGTTGTTTTGCAACAGGATTCCTGCGTTTATTGGACTTTTGCATTACTCGATTATTTTTATAATTCTTTTTCTATCTTGGTAGACCTCTGTTTCTGCTTTTACCTTTTTACATTTGAAGACCACTCTTTCTGGGTTTACTTCTTGTTTAGCTATGCGTTTTGAATAAAGACAGTTTTTTAAAGAA
>VTLG01015472.1_pt1 | contig 11143 bp, 11 predicted proteins | sample 4694571 | NCBI WGS metagenome assembly VTLG01 (sample SAMN12604809, study PRJNA352737) | marine metagenome | biome: ENVO:00000447; feature: ENVO:00000209|ENVO:00000569|ENVO:01000036; material: ENVO:00002151; isolation source: viral sequences binned using virsorter ... | reverse complement strand
TTCTAAAATCATCACTTTTTACATCAATTTTTGTGCAAGTTTACAATAAAAGTTACAATAAAAAGGCTGAGAAGCCTTGGGAGTGTGGCGGAATTGGTAGACGCGCCGGACTTAAAATCCGACAGACATTGATGTAGATAGTGAACGCGATTAGCCGAAAAGCTAGTCGCTTTCTTATTCTTTACGTGTACGAAAGTGCACAGAAATATCTACAGAGCATGCTAACCCAAGAACAGATTGACGAGCAGGAAGCATTCGAGCGTAAACAAATAAGAGGTGGTATTAATAAGTTGCACTCCAACACTACTAACTTGGAGGAAAAGACTTACGCATCAGCCACAGTTTACGGCTCATCATGTATGAATAGCATTCTGCCTGATCTAATTGCCTACATAGACGAGAAGAAAAAGAAATATTCTAGATTTGCTGGCAAGGATGCTGTTGTTATTCACAATCACATCGTGCCGTTTGACTCAGAGATACAAGCGTTACTCACTTGCAAAGTTGTGTTTGACCATGTATTTGCACCACGTCAAAAGAAACAGGCACTTACTAACACCGCTCTAGCTGTAGGGCAGGCGTTAGAAGCTGACTGTCAGATGTCATACTACGAACAAGAAGCACCAGCCTTACTAGCAACACTTAAAAAGAACTACTGGCACCAAGCCAAGGGTACTGAATATAAGCGAAAGTGTATTCAGACACTCATGCACAAGCAGAACATTAGCCCTTGGATATCTTGGCATAAGAACACAAAGATAAAGATTGGAACGTGGTTAATTGACTGCCTATGTGAAATATCTGGGTGGTTTGAGAAAGAACTAATACGTAAAGGTAAAAAGACTGTAAATATCCTTAGCCCTAGCGAAAAACTTATTAATCATAAAGATGAAGTCATGCTTATGGCTGAAATGTTCAGCCCACTTGCTAAGCCTATGCTTATCCCACCTCGTAATTGGCACGCTTTACAAGACGGTGGATATTATTTAAACGATCTGAACAAATGTCACAAGCTGATACGTAGAAACGATGGCGTGCTAATACAGGGAGAAATTCCCTATCAATTTATAAACAAGATTCAACAGGTTCAATACTCTTTAAATCCTACTATTGTCAAAATTGCAAAGCAGTTAGAGGAGTTGGGAGTATGTGTAGGTAAGTTTAGACCAGTTATAGATCACGAGCTGCCACCAAAGCCACCCGAGGACGCAAGTGACGAGACGTGGAAGAGCTGGAAGAAACAAGCTACACAAGTTAGAAATCTACAGGCTGCCGAGGTACGTAAGTCCTGTCGAACACGTATGACTATGAACTGCGTACGTGAGTTTGAAGGTGTTGACTTCTATATCCCATGGAGTTTTGACTACAGGGGTAGAGCATATCCTATACCCGCATTCCTTACACCTCAAGATACAGACTTTGGAAAAAGTTTATTAATGTTTACTAAGGGTGCGAAGATCAATTCACAAGGTATGAAATGGATTAAGTTCCAACTTGCTACCACATATGGATTAGATAAAGCAACAATGGATGAGAGGATTGATTGGATAGATAATGGAGAGAACAGAGAACTTGTACATCGTGTATGGTCTGACCCTATCGCTAACATAGCTGACTGGGAAAATGCAGACGAACCATGGCAGTTTTTAGCTGCATGTATTGAGTGGTATGAACTCCATTACGAGCACAGGTTTCACACTCATCTGCCTGTGGCAACCGATGCTACGTGTTCTGGATTGCAAATTTTAGCAGGACTAGCAAAGGATAAATCCACAGCCAAGATAGTAAATGTAGTTGGCTCCAACAAACCTCAAGATGCCTATAAATTAATTGCAGAAACAAGTCTTTCTGCTATCCCAGATCGGCTAAAACCCCATTGGGATAGAAAGGTTACTAAGCGTTGTGTGATGACCATTCCATACAACGCTAAGCCTTTTAGCAACAGGTCTTACATCAGGGACGCCTTTAAAGAAAAAGGTGTTGATGTAGAGAAAGAAGAACTTACTCAATGTGTAACTGCTGTTCGAGAAGCTATGAACATAATCGTTCCCGGACCGATGCAAGTTATGAGATGGATTGAGAAAGAAGTATCTAATGCTATAAGAGCTGGTAATCAAGAAATAAAATGGACAACACCTTCTGGATTTAACGTAGTCCAACGACTAATGAAGACAGAGACACAGGTGATAAAGACACAGCTCATGGGTAGATGTGAGATACGTGTACAAGGTGCAGAAAAAGGCGTTGACCTTAAGCACCACAAGAATGCTACAGCTCCGAATCTGATACACAGTTTAGATGCTTCGCTCTTACATTTTGCAGCGAGCCAGTTCGATAAACCTATAGCACTCATACATGACTCAGTTCTATGTTTAGCTACTGATATGTGTAAACTGTCCACTCTCGTACGAGAAACTTACATGCGTCTGTTCGCAGAGCATGAACCAATAACTGACTTTGCTCTATCTATTGGAGCGGAGACTAACCCACCGATTATCGGAGACCTACATGCGTCCGAGGTAATTGATTCACAATATTTTTTCTGTTAATGAGAAACATCCACGTAACACAAAATCCTGTAACCCTTGAGGGATTTCAGGCGATATTAAGACCAAGCAAATTTGGTTACACCTTAAAAGCAATAGTAGATGAGGACGTAATCGACAAGCTTGAGGAAGAGAGAGCCGACTGTTTAAAGTGGGCTGAAAGTAAACTAAAGAACCCAAAGAGATCGACACTAAAACCTACACCATGGGAAGAAGTATCAAAAGGTAAATACACAATCAAGTTCTCTTGGTCAGATGAAAAAAGACCTCCAATAGTTGATACAGAAGGTACACCAGTCAAGGATGCTGACACTCCTATATTTGCTGGTAGTAAAGTAAAGCTAGGTTTTATGCAAAAGCCATACATACTTAGAGATGGCGTTACTTACGGTACATCACTTAAATTATCTGGAGTTCAGATAGTGAGTATTCAGTCAGAAGTAGGCGTAGACACAGGTGACTTAGACGAAGCAGGAGCAGCCGAGCTGTTTGGTAATACTGCTGGATTTAAAACACAAGAGCCAAACGTCACACCAGATACAACTCCTAGCTCAGTAGAGTTAGACGATGACTTTTAGGTCAGGTCTAGAGGAGAAGGTAGCTGATTTATTAGTACAGTTGGGCGTTGACTATGAATATGAGGAAACGTCCTATCCTTACACAATAGAACATCAATATACTCCTGACTTTGTGCTACCAGATAACGGAGTAATCCTAGAGGTCAAAGGGTATTGGGACCCACCATCTAGGCGCAAGATTAGACAAGTAATCAAAGATAACCCCAAGATAGATCTTCGCATGGTCTTTCAAGACCCTTACAAAAGAATTAGTAAGAAATCCAAAACAACATATGCGAAGTGGTGCGAGCGTTACAACATAAAATGGTGCGCTGCACATTGTATTCCAGTCGATTGGTTAAAATGTGGGACTTAAACATGAAGTCTGAAGTTCAAATGTTTGAACTAGAAGGCTCAAAAATATATCAAATAGATGATGTATTTGCAGACCCAAAGAGATTAGAGAGATGGCTTTTTAATAGATTAAGCTACGTAGTAGAAGGTAGTCCTTGGCTTCATAACTTAACTTATTTTGTTAAGAGAAGAATGACAGCCTTTGCTGATGAATCAGCTCCTCTAGTAACTGTAGCCCAACACCTTTGTGAGCAGAAGTTAGGTAACCTTGGAGGTTTCTCAACCAATGTTGAAAGCTGGGTTGACTGCGAATACAACACGTATGACACGCATTACTTTTGGCCGCACTTAGATTGGGGCTACACGTGTATCGTATATTTTCACGATAGTAATGGTACAAATTTATATCACCCTGATTTAAAGAATGAAGAGTGGTTTAAAACTTTAATGGAGAAACCGCCTGAAGGTAAACAACCTTGGATACCTAAAGAGAAGGTGACAAAGCTACATACATTAGAAGCAAAATATAACCGCATGGTTTTATTTGATGGAGCTAAGTTCCCACATGGTTGTGCGGTAGATAACAAAGATTTTTTCAGCGACACAATATTTGTAGCTCCTGATAAAACTAGAAATAATTTATGTTTCTTTTACGAAAATGACACCCAAAACAAAAGCTAGAAAAAAAATTTCAGATATAACTGTCATAGATAATTTCCTTGATAAAGATGATTTTATTGAATTAAAGGAAATATTCGTACACGAAAATACAACATGGCAGATAACTCCCGGGATTTCAAGCAACGACATGACCAATGCTATAAGAAATCCTCTAGATAACTATATGTTCAATCACTTAGTTTTTAAAGATATGAGAATTTTCTCTGACTCATTTGAAAAAGTGTATGAAATTATAGACCCAATCATGGGAGAACAGTTTGGTATGGACTACAGAACCATGACCAGAATCAAAGTTAATATGTACACTCGTACACATGAAGTGCAAGAACATCCATGGCACGTAGATCATAACAAGTGCGAAGGACTAAAAGGTTTACTACTATCCTTCAACACAAACGATGGCTACACAGGATTTGATGATGGCACACAAGTTGATTCAGTAGAGAACAGAGCAATAATATTTGATGCTACTCAAAGGCACCATTCTACTTCTTGTAGTAATGCACCTTACAGAATGAACATGAACATCAACTATGTCTGAGTTTTTGAGACATGAGCCATGCGAAGTGTGTGGCTCCTCAGATGCCAAGGCTATATATGACGACGGAAATACATTTTGTTTTAGTTGTCAAACCTTAACGACACCAGATAATCACAATCACATGCCCACCAATGTGCAATTTAAAGGGTCAGCTCAAAGACTTAAAAAACGAGGAATCTCAGAAGCAACCTGCGAACACTACAAAGTATATAGAGACGGAGAACTCCTCCGCTTCCCTTATTTCAGCAGCAATAAAAATCTTCAAGGATTCAAAACAAAAAGCAAATTAAAAGAGTTTAAGTATGAGGGAACTACTACTGATACTCTATTTGGTCAGTCTCTGTTTCCTAATACTGGGAAACTTATATGTGTCTATGAAGGTGAACTCGATGCCCTCTCGGGTTGGGAAGCTTACCCTAACTGGGCGCACGTTTCTCTACCTCATGGCGCAGCTAGTGCCAAGAAAGATATACAGAAACAACTCAAGCTTTTTCAAGGTTATCAAGAAATCATCCTCTTTTTTGACAATGATGATGCCGGAAAGAAAGCGACGGAGGAAGTGGCTGCTATCTTACCAAGTGGGAAAGTTAAAATTGCGCACCTTCCAGATCAGTACAAAGACGCTAGTGACGCTCTTCAATCTGGAAACGCAGAGACGATTCGTAAAGCAATTTGGAATGCGTCGCCGTACCAACCGGATGGTATCGTCGATGGTAAATCGCTTCTGGAGTTAGTAACTAACCCAAGTCCACCATGTGACTATGAGTATCCTTTTGCAGGATTGCAACAGATGACTCATGGTATTCGCTACGGCGAACTAACTGTAATCAGCGCAGGAACAGGGCAAGGGAAGAGCACCCTTACCAGACAGCTCTGTGTAGACCTCCTTACTAAAGGAGAAAAGGTCGGATATATTGCTCTCGAAGAATCAAATAGAAGAACAGCTCTAGGACTTATGTCAGTAGCTGTAGGTCAAGCGTTACACCTTGGCGAACATACCAAGGAAACATTGGAAGCAGCTTATGAAAGTACCCTTAAAGAATGGAATCTCTACCTGTATGACCACTTCGGTAGTGCTGACCCTGATACTATTTACAGCCGTATTGAATATATGGCACTCGCGCTCGAAACAAAAACCATATTTCTGGACCATTTGAGCATTTTAATCTCCGGATTAGATGGAGATGAGAGAAAGATGATAGACAACACTATGACTAGACTGAGAAGTTTAGTTGAAAAGACTGGTATAAAACTATTCCTTGTATCTCACTTACGTAGAACACAAACAGATAAGAACCATGAAGAAGGTGCACGTGTAACTCTTGGACAACTGAGAGGAAGTGCAGCAATTAGCCAACTTGCAGATGAAGTCATCGGATTAGAACGCGACCAACAAGAGGGCGCAGTCGATCAGACAACTCTAAGGGTTCTTAAGAATAGATATTCAGGAGAGGTTGGTGTTGCATGTCAACTTAAGTACAACAAACAAACCTGTAAATACGATGAAACTACGGAGCCAATTTTCAATCCCCAAACAGACTTCTGATTTGGATAGGTTGAAAAAACCTAACCCTCCTAGCAAAGAAGCTAAGAGAAAAGCAAAGTTTAAAGATAAAACTTTTGACTACAAAACCGCATCCGTTAATAGAAAAGCGAATGTTGGTATTTGATATAGAAACAAACGGATTACTCCCATCCGTTGACCAAATTCATTGCATAGCAACATATGAGACGGACACTCAAAGGTCCGCCATATTTAATAATAGGAGTGACGGGACCGGTTCGGTCAAGGATGGTATCAATTCCATTATGGATTCCCCAGTTATTGCTGGGCATAACATCATTGGTTATGATCTCCCCGTTATTCGGAAGTTATTTAATACTGGCGAATATTCTGGTTTGGCTTATGACACTCTTATTTTGTCTAGGTTATACCACCCGAACTTATTGGAAATAGATAAGAAACGACAATGGCGACACATGCCATTACAGCTATATGGCAGACACTCACTTGAAGCATACGGTTACAGATTAGGAGAATACAAAGGAGACTTTGGAAAGACAAGTGACTGGCAAGAGTGGAGTCAAGAAATGCAGGACTATATGGTCCAAGACGTAAACGTAACTACCAAACTATGCGACCACTTTCACCCTTACCTGACTGGGTCTCGTTAGAACATCAGGTACAGAAAATACTTACAGATCAAGAAATACATGGATGGTACTTTGATGAATCAAAAGCTCAGCAACTTGAGTCATCTCTCCGACGAGAGATGGAAGAAACTTCAGCAATACTTCGAGGACAATTCCCTTTCGTTGCAGGACCGTTGTTCACTCCTAAACGAGATAACGCAACACAAGGATACAGAGAAGGATGTGAAATACAACGAATAAAAGAGTTTAACCCTACATCAAGAGACCACATAGCATGGATTCTGAAGACTCATTTGAAAGTCAAATTGAACAAGACCACAACGACTGGGAAACCAATTATCGACGAGATTATATTGACGGAGATAGATATTCCCTTCTCGAGGTTATGTGCGAAATGTTTGACGATAAAGAAGAAGCTTGGAATGATATCCGAAGGCGTGAACGCATGGCGCAAGCTCGTTACGACGTCTAGCAGGATTCATCACCATTGCTCGGTTTCTACAAACACATTTAGATGTGCACATAGAAAACCAAATCTAGGACAGGTACCAGCCGGTCCAGAATTTAGAGAACTATTTAAAGCTAGTCCGGGATTAGTAATGGTAGGTGCTGACCTATCAGGTATAGAACTAAGAATGCTTGCTCACTATCTTGGACGGTATGACGGAGGTCGATATGCCGACATACTACTAAACGATGATATACATCAGGTTAATGCTGACAAAATAGGAATCACACGCCGACAAGTAAAGACTGTGACATACGCATTTCTTTACGGTGCCGGAAACGAAAAACTAGGTATGAGCTATGATAACGCTCTACAACCCAAGGAAGCCAGAAAAAAAGGATCAGAGATCCGAGAAGCTTACGTTGCTGCTATCGAAGGACTCTCCGACTTATTGGGAGCGGTTGCAAATAAGGCTGCTAACGGTCACATCATGGCATGTGACGGACGAAGGGTGTTGGTCGATTCACCGCACAAAGGACTGAACTATCTACTGCAATGCTCCGCCGGAGTAATAGCGAAGAGGTGGATGGTTATTGCCGATAGCTTTAACTTTCACAATCATCAATTAGCTTTCGTGCATGACGAATTGCAATACGAATGCAAGCCAGATCAAGCACAAAAAATGATGGAAATATTAGAAAATTCCGCAAAATTAGCTGGAGAGTATTACAACTTACGTTGTCCTATCGCTGCTGAAGCAAAACAAGGCAAAACATGGGCTGACGTGCATTAGATATGAAATTATTAATAGATATGGACTACATAGTATATAAATGCTGTGCAGCCACGGAAACTGAAATTGACTTTGGTGAAGACCTGATAATAGTCACATCTAACTTCTCAGAAGCATATAAATGTGTAAAAAGGGAGTTAGAAAAAATACAAAATGAATTAGGAGCATTCGATGATCTAATTCTGTTCTTTACAAGCCCTAATAATTTTAGGAAAAAAATTCTGCCCGAATACAAGGGTCATCGACAGAGAAAAAAGCCCTGTGGTTTCAAAAGGGTGATAAATAATTTGAAACTAGAATACAAAGTCATTCTTAAGGACACTCTCGAAGCTGACGATACTCTTGGTATGTATGCCACTAAGTTTCCCGGAAATATTATTGTGTCTCCTGACAAAGACATGAGACAGATTCCCGGTAGATTGTATGACTTTAAAGAAACAGTTGACATCACACCTGAAGATGGTGCTCGTTGGCATCTCATACAAACATTAGCTGGTGATAACACCGACGGTTACGCAGGCGTTCCCGGGATAGGTGTTAAGAAGGCAGAAAAAATCTTTGGAGAGAAAGGATACACATGGAAAGCAGTCGTTGAAACCTTTGAAGAAAAGGACATGACTGAAGAGGATGCGTTAGTCAACGCGAGACTTGCACGAATTTTAACTACAGAAGACTACGACTATGAAAGGAAAGAGCCAATCCTCTGGACCCCCTCGCCCGACTATAGCATTGAGTCTCCAGCAGGAGATGGAACTGAGAAGGATAGAGATACAAATAAATAAACCTGAAGCCAGAAAAGAAGACATCATAACTGTCTTCATGGCTCTTCAAGAACAAAACTTTGTACTACAAAACTGTGTTAACCAACTTTTAAAATGGCAGAAGAGCAACAACCAAACTTAATAGCTAGGACTGGAAGAGTCCAAGCATGGATTGATAATCCAACTAACCGTCTACCCGTATCATGCACGATCTTCAATGTAGAAGATTCAATGGAAGGCACAGATGGAATCGAAGCAAGCTGGCGTTTTGTTAGCCATGCTCTACGCTTTGGAGCAGGAGTCGCGGTCCACTTGTCGGACCTTAGACCCGCAGGAACAAAAACAAATAAGGGACCTGATACGCTTGTTGCAAGTGGACCGGTCTCATTCGCAAAATTTTACTCAACATTAAATGAAATTCTTAGGCGCGGGGGGACGTACCGTAATGGGGCGTGCGTTCTTCATCTTGATATTACACATCCCGATATTATTTCTTACATCGAAGCTGATAGATCGCAACTCCCATGGGTCAAGCGATGCGTCGACTTGCATAAAGCCGATTGGAATAATGCCACCCTCCCAGTTAAGCGAGCCCTTATTAAAGGAATTGCCAGAGGAGATGTTTGGCTTAACAAAATAAAATATGATAACAATGGAAAACGAATCAGAAGCAACGTCTGTCTTGAGGTTTACTTGCCCTCACGCGGAACGTGTCTCCTCCAACATCTCAATCTCGGTGCCTGTCGTATCGGCGACCTACGGACAGGTTTCCGTCAAGGCATGTCCGAGTTGTGCGACCTCCATGGCAGGACAGGTGTTGGAGAGTCTGGCGAGTATCTCAAACCAGAGGTAGACAGACAGGTAGGCTTTGGAATGCTTGGCTTAGCCAACTTCCTAGCTAACAACAACATCACATATGCCGAGTTTGGTAAGGCTCTTGAAGCATGTAACAATGCTGAACCTTACGAAGGTTACGCGGGACTAGCTGCACGCGAGCTCTTTCTCGGCATACAAGAAGCAGCTAACATAGCGAGAGAAAATAATATGGAGAGGGCATTCGCTATTGCCCCAACAGCATCGTGTTCTTACAGAAGTAGAGACCTAAAAGGTAATACATGTACACCAGAAATAGCACCACCTATCGGACGAACAGTTGATAGAGATTCAGGTGAGTTTGGTGTAGAAACTGTAAGCTACGGTGACGTCGAGATCGCATCCGAAGTTGGATGGGAGAACTATAAGTTAGTAGCAGATCAGATACTGATTATGCTCGAACGAACAGGATTGTTTCATGGCTACAGCTTCAACTCTTGGAGTGATGTAGTGACATACGATGAAACATTTATAGAAGAGTGGCTAGATAGTCCACAAACTTCTCTCTACTATTCACTTCAGGTAATGGGCGATACACAGGATAAGACTGATGCTTATGCAGCATTGGAAGATACTGCTGTTGAAGATTACTTGGCAGAATTAATGAGCAATAAACCAGACGAAGTATCTTGTGATTGTCAACAATGAATCCCTACATAAAACTATTGTCCAGAAAGCGAACTTGGACACCCGTACAAACATCTAAAGGAAAACTAAAAGAAGGTGCAGAAGAAACCATCTACCGTGCTCTTGCAATACGCCATATGGAGTTACCAGTTGGCGAGTTCATTACAGAAGCACTTGATAAGGAAGTTCCCGACACTGCTAGAGCACTTCTAGAGTCGAACGTTAAGGATGAGATCAAACATGATCTTGCTCTTGGATACATCACCAACGCACTAGGCGTCGATGAAAAAGCCGAAGCCGAAGCATTACGCTTACGTGCAGCGTGGGAAGAACATCCAGATCACACCATATTAAAAGCATTAGTAGCCGAGAGAGCAATCTTCTTTGTGCTACTACCTTTCTTCAGATTCTGTGGTGACGCAGGATTAAGAACAGTATCAGCAGATATATCTAGAGACGAGCAAGTCCATGTGGCAGCTAACTCTCTTGTCTGTAGAGAACTAGGTCTTACACCTAGCCCATCACTAGACAAGCTAAGAAAGGCAACTATTAACTGGGTAATGCAACCTTTAAAGCAAAACCCTGATAGATTTTTGGACAAAAAATTTTGGCTCGATGCGAGTGATCGCCTTATGTATGAAGGCAAAGCTCCCGAGTTTTCTCAGACCAAGGCAGCAAGGATGCCTGCATTTTTTGAACATGCAAACCAAAATCTCCCTCAATACTCTTAAGCTTCACAATCAACGCTTAGACGAACTGGTTACGAGACTTGAAGAGAACTTTGGGTGGAAACCTATTCACCCTAAAG
>VTLG01012011.1_pt1 | contig 11143 bp, 4 predicted proteins | sample 4694571 | NCBI WGS metagenome assembly VTLG01 (sample SAMN12604809, study PRJNA352737) | marine metagenome | biome: ENVO:00000447; feature: ENVO:00000209|ENVO:00000569|ENVO:01000036; material: ENVO:00002151; isolation source: viral sequences binned using virsorter ... | reverse complement strand
GCACTGGCTATGATGGCACAGATTGGTGCTGCGGCTGCTGGATCTGATGATAGACTTAAATATGATATAACACGTGTAGGAACCTCTCCAGATGGTATACCTAAATACACCTTTAGATACCGAGCAGATGGTAAACATGGTCCTAAGTATATAGGAACCTCTGCACAAGATCTACTCGCAATGGGTCGTGAAGACGCCGTTGGACAAAAAGAAAAAGACGGATTCTATTATGTTGACTACAGTAAGCTGGATGTCAAAATGGAAGTCGTTACAACTTAAACAAATTAAATGGCACTTCTATACAAAGGGTACGCCCAACAGAAAGGTTTCGGTTCATACCTAGTAGATGTTCCAGATCCCTCCAAGAAAATAAGGGACCAAGGCTTACAAGCCATGGGTCATATGAAGGATGCGATCGACTGGAATAATAAACAAGCTAGTAGACTCGAAAATCAACTTGTCGATAATGCAAATTTAGAAGCCAAACAGAATAAAGAAAACTTTGAATTAGGTCAAGATCTAAACCAAGTTATCTTTAATCAGAAAGAAAGGAACTGGCAAGACCGCATTAAAGCTGCAGAAGCTAAAACAAGACAACGTGAGAAAAACTGGAAATCGATACTCTCTCTAACTAAGAGTGGTACAGCTCTGTTTAAAGCTTATAAAGCTAATCAAGAGAAAGCTGGCACCAACTATGCTCATATGATGTGGGAAGAGCATGGTATTGGTAATAAAAAGTTAAATGCTATACAAGATATCCAAGAAGAGATCTGGCATGACTCATCTGCACGTGAGAAAGAGTTAGAAAGGTTAGGTCTTCAAGGTTATAGTGAAGAGCTTCTGCAAGAGATGCGAAGCTTAAGTGGTTATAAGAAATTAGCCATTGCTAAACAAGATGCTAGAAGAATCGCTAAGCGTAGAGAGGAGTACTATCAACAGAATTGGAATACTAAGGTACCGATTCCTGGTTATGGAGAAGTAGATTTAGATAGCGCTCAAGGTGCTCAGATTGATACAGTACTACAATTACTAGATCAAAGAGCTAGAGAAGAGTTAGGTGATAATGCACCATCATCTAAGATCATGGCGTCTTCTGGTGCTTACACATTATTAGAAGATGCTAGATCTAGAGTACGATCACAAAAAGCACAAACCGCAAGACAAGATGCAATAGCTGAAAGGCATAATGATGAGCTTATAATTATAAATGATCATATAAGTAACCTACCTGATGGTACAGTTAATGTTGGTGCAGGTATTGTTAAGGCTATTGAGTATTATGCTGGGCCTAATCCTACACCTGAAGATTATAGAAGAGCTAAGAAACGTGTATTTGGTGCTTTAACTGAAGGTGTGAAATCTGGTTACTGGGATGCCTCTAAATTCGTAGGAGCGGGTTCTCATGAATTCGAACATAGCAGTGGTAAGGTAAGTATTGACAGGGTATTTAAAAAAGAATGGTTAGCTCTTGAAGATGCTATGGTTAATGGTACTAATAGAGAGTACAATGTAGCCAATATAGCTATTGAGCAGAAGAGAAATGATGATAGAAAGTACTTAGCTGATATCCAGAATATGGATTACGATAAGGTAAGTGCTGGGGATCTGACTAAAATGCTTTCTATTGCTACTAAGAATAACTGGAATGATTCTAGAACATTCTTAAGTAATCAGCTTACTAGAATGGCTAACAATCAAGCTGATGCAGAAGTTATAGCAACAGTTTCTGATGCAGTAAGAGAGAACCGTCATATGACCTCATCAGAGATTAGAGAGTTAGGCGGTTCACCAGGTGCTACTCAGAAAGCTATCAATATGATGAATGAGAACAGTAAGTTCTTACCTGATAGCTATGGTCATTCTGAGCGTATTGATGATCAATTAGAAGCTTGGCTAGAAAGTAGAATTCCTACACCAATGACTGGTAAACAGGATGGTACTAGGAGTGCAGCTAAAGAGGCTATACTAACTAAGACTAGATCACAGTATAAAGCGTTTATGACTAAGCCTGGTGCAACTCCAGAAGCTGCTTTAGAACATGCTTTGTCTTATGCTAAAGAACAGATATTTAAAACAGATGACTTTAAACCTACATTCGATGAAGTAACAGGTCAGTGGGGTTTTCCTATAGGTAGGATTCGTGTAGGTGCACAAGAGCTTGAGATGGATTATGAAGCTCTTGCTACTAAAGTACAGAAAGATAGAAGTGCTATATATAATGAACCTTTGATGAGTCCTAACGCACTTAGACTTAAATCTGAAAATCTAAATAAAGGTATAAATCAAGAACTTTTACCACGTTCCGTATTTGTAGAAAGTGCAAGTGCAGGTACAGTAAAAGCACTTGAAACTGAAATGGCACAGATTGAGTATCTTAATAAGAAACTTAAAGCAGAAGGTAAACCTCTCATCAGGCAGTACCCTGAATGGTACGTAAAGCAGGTGGAAGATACTTATAAAAAAGTTAATACAGATGTAATTAGACTTTTAAATAAACATGATTACTGTAAAGTAAATCAGGCTATGTGTGCTAGTGGTAGTAACCCTGCTTATACAAGACCTGCGTATGAGAAATCTAGAGATATTGTTAGAGGTACACTAGGTACACATGAGAGAGGAGACTTTAATGCTACTGATACGAAACCTAGTACAGAGAGATCAGACTTAAAAAATATACACCTTACAAATGCTTCTATAGCAGAGATAACAACATTACAAGAAAGAGGTCTATTACAGACAGCTGGTAGATATCAGTTTACTGGAGAAGAATTACTTCAAGCTGCTGAATTAGCTGGAATCCCTCTTAGTACAATATTTGATGCCGATACACAGAACAAACTTTTTGATGCTTATTTTAAAGTAAATGGTCCTACTATGATAAATACCATGGAAAGCGAAGAAGATGCCTTCCTTCTAAAAGATCTTCATGAGTCAGTGACGTCAGATAAATTAAGTGATCTGAAGTTTAATTCACCTCGTACTCTAAGCGTAGCTGCTTATAAGGAACTAAGGAGGAGGGGTTATTATGCCGCATGATGGAACGAATGAAGTACATCTTGATCCAGAATGGTCTGCTTTAGAGAAATCTATTGAATTAGACAACAAACTTAGATCAGGAGAAGAACTTCACAAACCTGATCCAGTAGATGCTGGAGAGAATCCTGTACAAGGTAAGTACGATAATCAACCGATGACCACAGACAAAGCTGTTAAAGGCGGTCCTGGTGATTATTCATGGGGTGGTTATGAAGAGAAGAAAGCAGGTCTTGGTCCAGTAAAACCTAAAAACTGGTCTCAAGAAGATTGGGATAATAGGCCAAAATGGACTAGACCATTAGAAGAAATTGTACACGCAGGTAGTGTTCCTGCTTTAGGTGTAGCTGATTTCCTCTCTGATGCTGTAGGCCTTGTACCTTGGTTAAAACCTATTGATCAATGGTGGGATGAGAACTCACCAAGATATAATGCACCTGCTTATAAATTAGCTAGAGATGCTTCTTCTATAATTATACCTACATTATATGGAGGTAGGACATTAACGACTATGGGTAGGACTGCTACCGCTAGTAGCACAATGCCTACTTACTTAAGAACATTAGGAGAAGTAGCGACTTACACTGGTGTTGATACAAGCGTCGCTATGATATCATCTCATTCAAAGACAGATGATAATATGGCAGCCGCTTTGAATAACTGGTTAGGCTGGGGTTTACCTTGGGCTACTAGATCTGGTGATAGTCCTGACGTAAGATGGAAGAAGAATGTATTTGAAGCTGCAGGACTTGCTGGTAGTGTTGAACTACTTGGTGCTGCTTTCTCTATGGCACGTAAAACAAAACTTATACCAAGAGATGGCGTTGCAGAAGAGCTGATTGGAAGACGAGCAGCCGCCGCTCAGGAGTATGATAACCCTTTAACTGAAGCTGTAGAAAGAGGTAGAGGTCAGAGGGAAGCTGCTCAGAATGAAGAGATGATCAGAGCTATAGATGCTGATCCAGATGGTTTAGAGTATAATGCTTTTAGAAATGACCTTGGACCTGATGACGCAGGAAGAGCTGTAATCAATACGGATCCTGATCCGCTTATGGCTAAGGTTAATCATGCTCAAATACAGAACGATTTTGATACTCTCAATGGTAGAGCTGCTCCTGTAGTAGACGAGAACTTTAACAGGGAATTCATACACGCTATTAGTGGAAGTGAAAGGGCTTCTAAACTTGATCAACTATTTACTAATATCTCACCTAATGTAGATGCTGTTATAAATGGTAAGAGGCTAACAGCTGAACAGATGAACAGGTCTGTAGATAACTTAACCAATGCTATATTTGGTCAAGATCTTCCGTTGAAAGAATTTGAGTTCATTGTTGATGATATGAAGTCAACAATCTTCAATGCTAATGCATTTCTAGATGAAGAGCAGTGGATTATAGCCTCTCGTGCATTTAAAAATGCATATGATAAGCTGTTTGATCCTAATCAGATGCGAGCTTCTGCTATGCTTACACAGCAAGCTGCTGATAATATAACTGATGCTGCTACTGCTGTTAAACTGTTAGGTGATGAAGTTGATACTGTCAGGCAGATGGATATCATATTCGATAAACTTAACTTACTTGGCCAGGAAGTAGGCATCAATAAATTTATTGTTAGAAAAGCTAAAGAGTATCAGAAGCTGAAAGCTGAAGGAGATATGGATGCTCTTTTACGTTGGATGTCTTTACAAAGTGATCAGTTTGATGAATATGTAAATCATGTCAAACAGAGTGGTAATAAATTAAATAAAGAACTTAAGTATATTGCTAAGAATAACCCTGGTTATTATAAACCATTTGTTGAAGCATATGATGCTACTAATGGTAAGGTAGATGATTTACATAAACTACAGAGATTAGCTGAAAGTAATGTAGGATTATTTAAGAAAGGTTTTATTGATCTTGAACCTAGTATGCCTAGTGCTCTTGTACAGCAGATACATGCTGCTAGGGTTAATGGTATGTTATTTGGTATGGCACCAGTTAGAGCTGCTGTAGGTAACGGTATGCTGACTGCTCTTAAACCAGCTGCTGTATTTGCAGGTGCTTGGGCTTCTGGTGATCAAGCTGTAATTAAGCGAGCTATGTATACCTTTGCTGGTATATCTGAGAACTTTAAACGTGGAATGAAGGTAGCTAGAGAAGAATGGAATCTAGCTAAGCTACATCCTGAAGAAGCTATGATGCGTGGACGTTCCGACTTAATACGATCTAAATTAGATGAACTTGAGTATATGGACGGTATGGCAGAAGGCTGGAAGCAGGCTAAAGAGCCAGGATGGAGAGCTAAGGTTGCTCTCTGGAATATGACTAAAGCTTTGGGATGGTGGAATAAACAGCAATTCGTTAAGTATGGTACAAACGCTCTATATGCTATTGACGGCTTCACTAATTCATTCATGGCATCTGGTATGGCTAGAGCTAAAGCTTATGATGAAGTGATGGATGCTCATCGTGGTGCTATTAATTTAGAAGAAATGGCAAGGCCAATTCAAGAAAGATTATATAGGGAAGCATTTGATGAATCAGGTAAGCTGACAGATACTGCTACTAAGTTTGCTTCACAAGAAATAGCACTTAACTTAGATAATGAAGTAGTTAAAAGACTTGATAATTTCTTAGAAGCTGTACCAGCAGCTAGAGGTGTATTCCTATTCCCTAGAACTGGTGTAAACGCAGCTGAATTGGCTCTATCATTTACTCCAACTAGTTCATTAGGTATGGCTATGCCTAGATTTAAGCGTGTAATGAAGGCTAAAACACGATCAGAAAAGCTAGCAGCTCTTGCTGAACATGGTATTAAAGAGGGACAAAACCTAGATTTAGCTTTCAGAACTCTTAAATCTGAGTATGTTGGAAGGCAACTTATGGGTAGTGCAGTAGTTATGGGCTGTGGTTTATGGGCTTTAGAAGGTAATATGACTGGTAATGGTCCTCAAGATGGCGCTGAGCGTGCCCGTATGATGCGTATGGGGTGGCAGCCTCTCTCTATTAAGAACCCTATTACAGGGGAATGGAGAAGCTATAAAGGATTTGAACCCTTTGCATCCTTAATGGGTCTTACAGCTGATGCTGTATACCAAGCTAATCGTACAGATCAGGCATTTACTGAGGATATGTTTAGAAAGATAGGATTTGCAATAAGCATGAATATCACTAACAATACCTTTGTCAGTGGCTTCGAACCTTTAGCTGGCTTATTAACTCAAGATCCTACTGGTTGGAACCGTTTCTGGGCTCAGCAGACTGATCAAGTAATACCATTTAAAGGTATAAGAAGTATTCTCAATAATGTTATCAGCCCTCAACTAAGAGATGTTAATAATGGTTTTTGGGGGTATCTTGCTAATGGTAATAAGTTCCTCTTCCCTTCAAATGAAGACTCATATCTACCAAATCTATTAGATGTGTATACTGGTAAACCTATTAGAGGCTATGAATCTATAACACAAGCAGCTAATGCTGTATTACCTTTCTTTAAACAGAATGGTGATATGGAACCTTGGAGACAATGGTTATTAAGTACAGGATGGGATGGATTACAGAAGATAAGAAAGAATAAACTAACAGGTCAACCTCTTACACCTCAAGAAAGGCACTTTATTAACAACTGGATTGCAAAGAATGCTGGGCTTAAATCCCAGGTTATGCATTTAATGACGCAGAATAATGGTTATTTCCAGAAGAAAATGAAGGAATATGCTAGACATAGAGGTTTAAAGAAACAATCGGAAATGCCAGTTAAAGAGTTCTTAGTTCATAGAGAGTTAGATCGTATACATGATAAAGCATTTGAGAATGCATGGTACGCTTTGCAGGCTTATAACGCTAAGTATACTTCTCAAGGTAGAGCATTAAAGATGCGGAATTATGAACTAGGTGGTGGGCGTTTAGACGGATACGACAATGCTCAAAAGGAAATCCTAAGATTACAAAACATGGCTAAATAAGCATTATGGCAACAACTTCAAATTCATATACGGGAAACAATTCCACCGTTGATTTCTCTTTCACATTTCCATATTTAAAAAGTTCCGACATTAAAGTTAGTGTCGATGAAGTGGTTCAATCACTTACAACTCATTATACATTACATAATGCAACAACAATCCGCTTTGGTACAGCCCCTGGAACTGGCAAAGCGATAAAGATTTATAGAGATACCGCTAGTGCTGAACTTGCTGCAACCTTCTACCCAGGTTCAGCAATTCGATCTAGTGACTTAAATGACAACTATACACAAAATTTATACGTTACTCAAGAAGCGGAAAACGACGCTGCTAGTGCTCTCACTAACTCTCGTGTTCTTGAAAGCGGGGCTTATGTATCTGCTATTACAAAAGCTACATCTGCTGTAACGACTGCTAATACTGCATCTACTAATGCAACAAATGCTGTTACTACAGCTAACTCAGCATCTAGTACAGCTAACACAGCTAGCACGAATGCAACGAACGCAGTAAACACAGCTAACACAGCTTCTACAAACGCAACCAATGCAGTTAATACAGCGAATACGGCGTCTAGTAATGCCACAAGTGCAGTTACCACAGCAAACGCTGCTGATACAAAGGCAGATAATGCTGTCTCGACGGCAAACACAGCTTCGACGAACGCTACGAATGCTGTATCAACAGCCAACTCAGCAAATTCCACTGCCTCAACAGCTAATAGTACAGCTAACACGGCTTCAACTAATGCTACTAATGCGGTAAATACAGCTAATGCTGCCAGTGCTGCTGTAGCTGCAGCTGTACTTTATACACCAAAAGCTGACAAAGCTGCTCTACAAGCTACAGAACCTACTGAAGATGGTTATTATGAGATAGCAGACTCAAGCGATTTAGTAAACGGTACTTGGACAACAAATTCCGTTTCCTATACATTAAGTGGAATACCCTCTAGTTTTCAAGGAAGTTCAGGGTTGACAGTACGTGTGTCTTATACCCACTCAAGTAAAACTTATGCTTGGGCTAGTTACTTTGCTAACGATCCAGAAGAAAGATATATTTCAGATACTAGAACCTTTGGTCCTACTGTAACTTATATAGTTAAAGTAGCTACAAAAACTTCTCAACATAGATATAATGGTTCAGGTGCATCTAATGGTTTCACTATTGATGCTCAACAAGCACCGTTCTTGGAACTTAACCCAGGAATGACTTATAAATTTGATCAAGCAGATAGTTCTAATTCGGGACATCCTCTTGCTTTCTATGAGGTAGCAGATAAATCTACAGGATATACTACAGGAGTAACTACAAACGGTACACCTGGTAATGCAGGTGCTTATACACAGATAGTTACATCTGATACTAACCCTACAATTTTACACTACCAATGTTCTAACCATGCTTATATGGGTAATTGTATGCAGATGAATACTGCATTTGATAGAACAGCACACCAAATAATAGATGCTGGTAACTTTGACAATGGCACAAGTACAGCAGCGTTATCAAACACTTATGATGGAGGATCTTTCGACTAATGCCAACCCCAGCAACTAGAACACCTGTGCGTGTAGCACGGGGTACATACTCAAATCTAAATAGTAATAAAGCAGACATTCTCGAAGGTGAGATTTGTTATGCTACTGATCAAAATAAAATATACATAAAAGAAGGTAGTAACTTAGAAGAGCATGCTATTGATACTAGTTCATTTGCTCAATTAGCAGGTTCTACTTTTACTGGTGATGTCATCATCGATAATGCTAAAGAACTAAGGTTCCATGAAGCTGATGGTAATGGTAGTAACTATGTAGGATTTGAAGCACCTGCTACTTTAAGTGGTGATAAAATCTGGGTGCTCCCTACGGCCGATGGCTCTGCAGGTCAGTACTTGAAAACTGACGGCTCGGGGAATTTAGGATGGGGCACAGATAACACTACAGATGCTACTAAAATGCCTCTCGCAGGTGGTACGTTCACAGGCGATGTAAGTATAGATAACCAAAAAGACCTAAGATTTGAAGAGGCAACAGCTAATGGTGATCACTATGTAGCTTTCCAAGCACCTGCTTCTTTAGCAGCTAATGTGACTTGGACTCTACCTACAGCTGATAGCTCAGGCTCACAAGCTCTTGTGTCTAATGGAAGTGGAACTCTTTCTTGGTCCTCTACTGGAGACGCAACATTAGCAGGTGATAATACTTGGACAGGTGCTCAACGTGGACAGGTTACTGGATTAACTTCATCATCTTCTATTACAATTGATATGAGTACCACGAATAATCATTCTGTTACTCTAGCTCATAATACTACATTTGCTAACCCTTCTAACCAGGTAGCAGGTCAATCAGGTTCAATCTTCATTACACAAGATGGTACTGGATCTAGGACTGCAGCTTGGGCAGCTAACTGGAAATGGAAAGGTGGTACTGCACCAACTCTCTCTACTACAGCAGCAGCTGTTGATAGGGTAGATTATATAATTGCAGCATCTGGTAGTATTCATGCGGTGGCTACTCTGGATGTGAAATAAGATGGCAGTACTAAATAACACAATGCTGCAGGGTACTGCTGCAATCTCTGAAGATGGAGATTATAATATAAAAAAAAGTCTTAGATGGACTACTGCAAAAGCTTCAAGACTTAATTACACTCCAGGATCTAATGGTAATAGACGTTGTTGGACCTATTCAACTTGGATAAAAATAGGTACCATGAATTCTGGTAATACTCAAAGACTGTTTTCAGCTGATGGAGCACAAGCTATAGGTACTGGAAATGATAATAGATTACATTTCAATAGAGGTGTTGATGGTAGATTCGCTGCAGGTAATGGTGCAGTAAATCACTTTTTTTCTGCTGCAATAGTTGATGGAGCTGGAACAGGTGATTTTGATGATCCAAATGCTTGGTATCATGTGGTATTATCAATTGATACTAATTTGGCTACAGCTGCTGATCGAGTAACCTGTTATGTAAACGGTGTACAAGTTGCTTATAATGGATTAGGTACTGGTTCTCCTACAGCTCAACATGATGAATGGCCTGTTGTTAAAGCTGGTCTTGAAATGGATATTGGACGAGGAGAGAATCAATTAGCTGATCAATTCCTTGCAGATACATACTTTATTGATGGATTAAAGTTGTCTCCAGCTGCATTCGGTTCATACGATTCATTTGGTATATGGCAACCAAAAGCCTTGGCAATTCCAGCTCCTAATAATGGGACTACATGGAGTAGTTCGTTAACAAATGATCAAGATAATGGATTTAATAACTCAACTTCAGCAGCTAATCTTTTTGATGGAAATTTAACAACAGAGATTTCAGGGAATGGTAATTTTACATTTACTCCTCCTGGTGATGGGATTGCATTTTCTCAATCGGTTGAAGTGTATTACGACTATGGTAGTAATGCTGGCGGAGAAGACGAAGATGCAAAAGTTAATGATGGAAATTGGATTCCCTTAAAACATCAGCAATGGACTACTGTTTCTAAAGGAAGTGGTACTCTTACAACTTTAAAATTCAGAGACTATAGAGGTACGAATTTCGACACCAATGGACCTAGAGCCGTTAGGGTAGATGGTGTCGTACTTCTGGACGGCAAAACCGATCCAACGACTAGAGATAACCCGAATAATGGGACAGTATACTCCACTGGTTTCTCAGGTACTGTTTGGAGTGGTACTTATGCTTACGCTAAAGCTTTTGATGGAGCTACAGACACTGGATGTCATGCTGCTGCTGGTAATACAGTAACTTGGACAGGATCAGTTGCAGCAGATAAAGTTGAACTTTATTGCGGAAAAGCTGGATCTAGTGGAAATATTCTTGTCAATGGAACTAATGTACATAGTCAAGTTACTAATAATGTGTGGAGTGAGATTACTGGGATTACTTGGCCGTTAACTAGTATTGCTTTACCTACAACTGACGGTAGTAATTATTCTATGCTTAAAGCAGTAAAAGTGAATGGTCATATATTAATTGACGATACTAATGATCACAGCTTTCATTTAAAGTATGATGATATAACAGAAGCCTCAAGACTTGGAAAAGATACACTTAATGGAAAGATTGCGGATGCAACTGGTGGTCTTCCGATATATAAAACCTCTGATGACTACGGTGATGTAAAAGGCTCTGGGTATC
>VTLG01010237.1_pt1 | contig 11143 bp, 6 predicted proteins | sample 4694571 | NCBI WGS metagenome assembly VTLG01 (sample SAMN12604809, study PRJNA352737) | marine metagenome | biome: ENVO:00000447; feature: ENVO:00000209|ENVO:00000569|ENVO:01000036; material: ENVO:00002151; isolation source: viral sequences binned using virsorter ... | reverse complement strand
ACCAATTATGGTTGCTACTATTGTTCCTAAGAAAACTAAAACTTTTACCATTCCTTTTCCAGTAGAAACATCTGTTCGTAAAGATTTAACTTCTCTTTTTAATTCATTTATACTATTTTGTATTGTTTGCATACGCTCTGCACACAAACGCTCATGGGCTGAAAGTCGTATACCTGTCGCTTGGTCTACAAGCTGTTTAGGTGATACTGATTTTTTTCTAGCCATATTACATTATTAATACGATAGCACCTCTACCACCACAACCTCCAGAGATTTGACCTCCATCAGCAGAGCCAGTACCACCACCGCCTCCACCGAAAGCACCACCTCCGCCTCCGTTGTTGTTTCTTGTACCAGTTAATTGATTTGTTGCTCCGCCAGATGATGTACCTGAAGTATCACTTCCTGCTGTAGCAGGTTGGGTTTGACCCCCACCATTACCACCAGAAGAATAACCAGTACCACCAATACCTCTTTGACTTGATGAAATGTTTGTGCCATCTCCGTCACAACCTCCACCTCCTCCACCACCTGTGAAGTAAGCTGAAGTACCATTGCTACCATTACCACCTTTGTAAGAGCCATTAGAAGAACTATCTGTTCCTCCTCCACCTCCACCTGCGGCGTTATTAGTTGGCGCACCTGCGTTGTGACCACTTACTGTTTGAGCATTAATTCTACCATTACCACCTGCACCACCAGTACCATTTATATCTCCACCAGAACCAATACCACCTGCACCTCCAACACCCTCTGTATTAGAAGAATTGTCACTGTCAGTACCTCCTGCACCACCAGTTGCTTGAACTGTTGTAATGCCTGTACCTGAAAAAGATGATGTTCCTCCTGCTGTTCCATGTTCGTCTGAATTTCCTGTATGATACCCACCAAGACCTCCGTCACCTACTGTAATTGTATAATTTCCTGCGGAAACATTGTTTAATAATTTGTAAGCTAATCCTCCGCCTCCACCTCCTGCTGAACCACAAGAACCTTGATTTAATTCTCCTGCACCACCTCCACCACCACCAATAGCATAAACTTTTATTGGTCTAGTAAAGCCAACATTTAAAGTTGTGCTTGATGTATGAATAGTTTGTGTACCTGTTCCTGCATTGTAAATTGAAAATTGTCTATCAGAAGTTTGTGAACCTGCTGTTGCTCTAATTGTAAATGTGTAAGTTGTGCCTGAACCGACATTAGGAAGTGTTCCTGTAATTGCACCTGTAGAAGTATTTAATGTAAATCCTGTACCTATACCAGATAAAACTGAAGTTGTTTCTGAATATACTACAGTAGTGCCTTCTGGGTCTGAAGCTGTAACTGTTGTATTAATATTATCACCTTGAAAACCACCTGCAATCGTACCTGCCGCAGTTGACCAACTAGGATTTTGATTTATATTAAATGCACTAGCTAATTCACCAGTTAAACCACCAGTATTAGCAATTTTTACTTTAAATGGTTCTTTACTTGCATCAATATTTGTAGGTATTCTAGCAGTTATTTGTGAACCACTATCTACTGTTACTGTTGGAGAAGTATAAGATGTATTATCATTTCCAATAAACGAAACAGTATCTCCACTAGCAAAATTTGAACCAGTTATAACTAAATCAAAACCTGCTGTTATTTGGTCTTCTGTTGGATTAGCATTATTTACTGAAGTCACACTTGGCGAAACTTCAATAGAAATAAAATCACTTGCATTTCTACCTTCAAATTTTCCAGTTGTAGAATTAAATCTAAATTGACCTGTTGTAGAGCCACGCTGTGCCGTAGTACCAGAAGCAACTTTAGTACCCTCTGTACCAGTGTCAGTAATGTTTTCAAAAGACACATCAAGATTTGCTCCTGCTATCTTACCATTTGATGTTGATAATAATTTTGAAATGTCTCGATTTCTTGCCATTTATTTTTTTTCTCCTACTTTAATTGAAAAATTAAAAGATAAACCAACTCTATCTTCATTAGATTTGTTTTGTTCTACATAATGAGGCAACCAAGAAGGAAATAAAATTAATATATTTTCTTTTGGTTCTATGTAATATTTACCTTGATTTATATTGTTAAATTCACGAAATTTATTTTGATAAAAACTATCTGTTTGTTGTCCTATAGATGGATTTTCAAAAACTATTCTACCAGAGTCTTTAGGTGTATTGATGTAATACGCCGCACTAAAATTACACCCACTATGTGTGTGTGTTAAGTTATAAGAATTTGTTGGATTTACATTAAACCATATTCCATTTATTATAATATCATAATCATAACTTAAAGCATAATTTTGTATTAGTGTATGAATAGAATTAAGTGTTGTATTTATAAATTTTTCAAATAATATATTATCTTTAATATCATATATATCACTTTGAAAACCACCTTGATTACTTATTTCTCTACCTTTAGCATTTTTTTGTTTATCAAGTATAAATAAAAGTAATTCTTGATTTAATTCATTATTATTAAGTTTACTAACTTGAATTGGTGTTGTAAACGGTTGATGTATTTCCACTACTTAATTACTCCCAAGATTGTGTTTCTTCGTTCCAATTTTTAGTGTCGTCATCTCTTGCAACAGGTGCTTCCCATTGACAAGTATCTTCATTTAATATCCAACTTGGATAAGGTTTTTTAGCGATAAAGGCATTTCTGTCTTCGTCCCAAATCATTCCTACTCCTGCAAAGTTTTTTCGGATATTGTTATTGTAAGATGTTTGTACCCAATGAGGATAGCCAGTAATATTTTCACAAAATTGTCTTCCAACTTCTTCAACTTCATTACCATTTGCATCTTGACAATCTTTATCATTAACGACAATAGTTTGAATAACTTTATTATTCAGTCCTATTTTTGCAAAGTGTGCCATTTTTATTTTCTCCTTTTATTTTTTAAGCGTTAAATGTTCCTGATGCTGTAAATTTATGTATAGTGTCAGAGCCATCTGTACTTTCAACACCGCCTGATGCTGTAGCACTATCTGATGTAAGTCTTCTGATAATAACTATACCAGAACCACCATTACCACCGTTAGCAGAGCCAGATTGACCTCCACCACCGCCGCCACCGCCAGTGTTTGATGTAGCATTATTTCCATTGCTTCCACCAGTACCACCAGTACCGCCACCGCCAGAAGTAGATTGTCCACCACCGTTACTGCTTTGGTCAGCACCACCACTTCCGCCTCCTGCGTAACTTACTGAAGAACCAGAAATTGAGTTTGATGTTCCTGCTCCACCTGCTCCTCCTGAGCCTGAAGAAGCATTTGCACCTGCACCAGAAGAACCGCCTCCGCCTCCTCCGACTGCTGTACCGCCTGAAGAAGTACCACCATCATTACCTTGTGATGGAGTAGTAGCAGGAGTGTTTCCACTTCCACCAGAACCACCTGATTGACCTGAACCACCGCCAGAGCCACCATCTGCTCCGCCAGAGCCACCTTGTGATGAACCATGTCCACCACCTGCTGATGTAATTGTACTAAATACTGAATTTGAACCGCTTGTGTGTACAGTGTTAGAACTGTTATCTCCTGTTCCACCTCCACCTACTGTTATTGTATATTGTGTTCCACCAACAACTGTAAAGTTTTTAGATGCTACAGTACGATAACCACCTGCACCGCCGCCGCCACCATTGTCGCCGCCGCCTCCGCCGCCACCTGCAACTACTAAATATTGCACGTCGTAAGTTGCTACTAATGGAGCTGAAGTAGTTGATGCAGAAGATACAGGAATCCAACCATAAGTTGCTCCTGAATAAACTATTCTTGTTGAACCATAGTCTTCTGCTATGTCTACATTTATATTAGAACCTTTAATTTTATCTGAACCATTACCATCAAAAGTAACTGGGTTTGTTCCGAATGTTCCTCTTAAATCAGTAACTATAAATTCATCTCCTACACTTGGTGAGGCAGGTGTTGTAATTGTTATAGAACCACCACTGGTATCTACAAAATATCCTTCAGATGCCGCCGCAGTAAAACTTGCTGTTTTAGCTGTACTTTGCCAAGAAATAGCTACTGATGCTGTTCCTTTTGCTACTAAAGCCCAGTATGTTGAATTTACTGTTCCACCTGTTGAAGGTGTTTGTCCTGAAGCAGGTGTAGTATTTATATATAAAAATGTTGATATTACTCCACTATCAGTATACTGAACTATATCACCTTTTTTGTACGTTGTTCCTGCCGCATAGGTTGCTAAATATGTAGAACCTATTGATGCTCCTTTTGCAAATAAAGCCCAGTTAGATGAGTTTAATGTTCCATTTGTAGATGGAGCTTGTCCTGTTGAAGATGCAATCGCAACATAAGACGAAGTATCATTTCCGTCAGTATATTGGACAACATCTTTTGCTACGTATGCTGTACCTGATGCCCAAGTACCTTTCTGAGTAAAAGCAATTTTACCCAAGTCTATTGTTGCCATTGTGTTTTCTCCTATTTATTGTTAGACTGTTGCTATTAAATTACCTGATGCGTTTACCGACCAGACAAATCCTGTTGCGGCGTACTGTACGTCATCAAAATCATTATATGTTGTTGATGAAATGTTATCAGCACCACCGTTTGTTGTTATTACTTGTAAAGTAGGGTTTGTTGGACTTACTACTTTAAAACCATACACTTCTGCTGAACTTGCATTTGCAAATTCTAGTGCATTAGCTGAACTATTCATAACTAATGCTTGTCCTGCTGTACCAAAACTAGCAGGTGTATCTGTTAAATCTTTAATTGATATGTTAGCTAATTGGAATGTACCAAACGCTACTATTGAAATAATATCATTAACTGCCGCCGCACTTGCAAGAACTACACTATTTCCTGAAGTTGCTGTAAAATCTGAATTTGCTAATTTTATACCATTAACATAACAATCAATGAACCCTGCATCATAAGCCAAAACTGCCGAATTTGCGTCAGCACCAGTAAATGTTGTCTGACCTGCTGTAGCAACGTACTCAAACCTGTTAGCTGTACCATTAACAGTAGAACCTGCCGCCGCCCAACCGCTAGATTTGTAGACTTTTAGCTCATTCGCCGTTGTATCAAAGTAGAGGTCTCCGACATCATTTGATGTACTTGGAGCACTACTTGCAATTCTGTATCTTTCTGCAAACGAGTTTACTCCTGATAAATTAGAAGCAACACTATTTACATTTGCAATATCATTACCAACATTGTTTACGTTAGCAATAGCTCCTGCAACAGTATTAATGTTTGTTGAATTACCTGCTACTGACGTAACATTTGCATTGTTTGTAGCAACTGTAGTTACATTTGCACTTATTCCTGCCACAGTTGATATGTTAGCAGATATTCCTGCTACTGTATTTACGTTGGCAATACCAGTACCGACTGTATTAACATTTGCTATGTTGTTTGAAACCGTATCTATCTCTGAAGTAGCTTCGTTTAAATCATCTGCAACTGTTTCTACTTCTGAAACTGCTTCAGCTAAATCGTTTGCTACTGTAATTACTTTTGCAATATCAGTTGCTACTGTGTTTACTGAACCTATGTTAGTTGCAACTGTATTTATGTTTGCAGAGTTAGAGTTGTTTGTAGTAATAGCTGATATGTTACTATTAACAGTATTAATTGCCGCTATATTGCTATTAACATTGTTAAGAGTAGCCTTGTCTGACGCTGATAACCAAGTGTTTTCTAAGTAGTGCTTTGTAGCCGCATCTTGGTCAGACGTAGGATTAGCTATATTTGTTAATCTTTTGTTTTGTGCGTCCCATTGAAAATTAGTAGCATCAATTTTAATAACATCACCTGCATCATCAATCGCTTCCTGCGACATAAAGAACGCTTGGTCTGAATCTGTATCTAAATCTGACTCTGTTAATACTGAGCCTGACGCATAGTCTACAAGTTTAGTACCTTGTGATGTTCTTCGTCTAATTTCTATGGCTACGTTGTTTGCAGGTGCAGTATTAAACGTAACTGTCGTTCCTGCGGCATTTAAAGTAAAGGCTGTAGTAGCAACTCCTGCTAAAGTAACAGTCAAGTCTGCTGTACTTCTATAACTAAACGGTATAGAATACGCTGTTGTACTGCCGTTACCAGTATATCTTACAAAACTATTAGCCATTAAATTCCTTGATTTTAATTATTTTATCTAAAAGGGGTACTTTATTGTAATTGTGATAATATTTGGATTTCTTGCTTACCATAAGTTTCTTTGTACCCATTAATTGTAGAAACTTTACCATTATCAGCTTCAAAGAAAGCATATTGCATTATATATTCTCTTGATGCTCTTTCATATTCTCTAATAATTTCTAGTATATATTTATCACCTTGATATTTACCTGCATATAATCTGTTGTCTCTTAAATATCCTTTTCTATTATATGCTGAATTTGGATTTTCTAACTCATATATAATACGTTCATTAAGTGTTCTACCACCTAATAATATTTGAGATTTAACTTGAAGCATAGCTTCATACAAAGTTGTACCTTCTCTTAATTCTATGTTGTTAGCTAAAACTCTAGTAGATTTCATTTTAGTAACATTATATTCTTTTAAATTAATATCTAATTTTGTACCTACTTCTACTTTAAATCTAGGTCTTTCCCATAATATATTAGAATTTTGTAATATAGATTTTGCTCTTTCAGTTAATATATTTTTACCATTTCTATCTACAATGTTAGCACTCCAATGACTTGTTACTGGAAATATATCTTGCCAATTACCTAATAACAAACCTTGTGGTTTTGGATATGTATTACCTAACGCATCTCTTCTAGGAGATAACGCATCACCATAATTTAATAATTCAAACTGACCATCAAGGTATTCATCATTTATAGTTTTTGCTAAAGCGTAAGGTGTAGATTGTGTTAAATGGTCAATCATATTCATTAACTCTACTTCTGAATCACCAAATACTTTATTAGACCATCTCCAACCAGTAGCCGCAGGTATAAGTTTACTTGCACTTCTACTAAAATATCTATCTACTTTAGATACATTAGCCGCACCTTCTTCATTAGTTGCTTCTGTGTCACTAAATATTGCCATAACTTCAAAGAAATCTTGAGTCATTAAGTTACTAGCAAATATGTTAGACCACAATGCAAATGATGAACTTGCCATGTGTGTGAAAAATTCTAATATTTTATTTTGTTCTATGCTGTGTGCAGGGTCGTCCCATAAATCACCTAAGTCTTCTATAGAATCTTTTATTGCCGCAGTTACCATAAATGGTATAGACAACGGAAAGAATCTTGACAATGAAACATATCTATCTACACCATTCTCATCTTGATATTTATATGAAAATCTGTGTTTTCTATCTTTTGTTTTGTAACCTGTAATTTTATCGTTCATAGCATAGTATGTTGCCATACCATATACTGTCATACCTAAATAACTTAGAGCTTCTGCTTTTTGTCTAAGCACAGGGTCAGACGCACTACGCATTGCTCTATACTCCATGTTTAATTTATTTAACATAGGTGTCATTTGCCACCCATACTTAAATAAACTTACTGGTGTTTTTACAAAGTGTAATCCTGTTAATACTCTTATTAAAGGATATTGGTTAGTTAATTTTAATAATAAATCCCCAAAGTTATTAGAACTTTGTTTTTGGTCTGGGTAGAATTGATTAGGGTCTAATGCTTCGTTTCTTAAATTTTGTGTAAATGAACTAACTCTTGCTGTATATGTAGGGTCGTTTGCTACAGACTTTGTTAAATCATCTAATGATTCTACTTCTAATCTATTAAAAGTTTTTGTTTGTCTAAAGTTTCCAAACTCATCTTCATATTGAAAATACAACTCAGACCATTTCTTTTCAAATGGAGTTTGTGTTACTTTTTGACCTTCAAGATTTAATAACTGTTTATCTAATTTATTTATCTTTTTAACATTAGGTTTATCTTGTGCTTTTTCAAATCTAATGTTTTCTTTTAAATTTCTAATATTTTCTTCTATTCTAACAATTTGTGTTTTATTTATTTTTCTTCTTTTATTCCATAACTCAGGATAAAATGTTCTCATTCTTTGATTGACATTTGCTACTCTTTGAGCTCTGTTAAATATATTTTTTGTAAATGTATCTCCTGCTCCCAATCCTCTTAATGATAAGAAAGATAGTTTACCAATAGGAGAAGCAACATAAGACAATGCTTTCTTTAACATATTATTAGATTCTCTAAGTTGTGTAATATATGTTTCCATGTTTCTTTGTTGTCTACCATCAAATCTATGCTCTATAGTATCACCAATACTTCTGTTAGCTTTCCATGCTAATTGTGCTTTTTTAAAAGCTATTTGAAAAAATCTTGTTTGTGCTAACATTAAATCATTAGCCATTCTTATTTTATTTAAACCTAATTTACCTTCACCTCTAGCAAAACTTATAAGACCACTATAATAGTTTTCTACTATATTAGACTGAAATCTAGCTATTGTAGATAGTATGTTAATTTCATGTGTAGTAGGGTCAAATAGTAAGTTACCTGTTACATATTCGTTTAATGCTTCAGACAATGTAACTCTAGTATCTTTTTTTGTTCTATTATATTTTCTAATAAATTTTCTTAATAACTCATCATTACTAGACAATTCAGCAAATTGATTAATCGCTTTAACTTGCTCTTCTGGTGACATTTTTTCAATACGTGCCAATATATTAGGCATTTCTTTTGTTATAGCAATGTCTGCATCTAAACGAAGTCTATCTGCATCTGTCATTTCTACGACAAGTTTTTGGGATTGTAGTGCGTCAGATACACCTTCTACTGACTTGATGTGATTGTTAAGTAATAATTGTTTTTCTTTTAGAGCTTCAAACAATTTTTGTGCTACAGCAAACTTTTCTTTAGGGTCTACTGCTTCATTACCTATTTTTCTTATTTCTATAATTTCTTTAGATTTGTTAATTAAATTGTATCTACCTGCTAGTATGTTAGGTGCTAAATCTGGTGCTATTCTTGATATAACATCTAACTCTTTTGCTAATTCTTTTGCGTTTTTAGGGTCAAGAATTTTCATAGCTCTGTCTTTTATTTGAGCTAATAGACCAACTCTTTCTGTGGTTCTAATAGAACCTTCATCTGTTAATCTTTTAATTGTATTATTTATTTCTTTTATAATAATGTTATGGTCTTCTCTTGAACTAATTTTGCTTAAATTTATTATAGGTGTTTTTCTTTTTACTTCTTTTATTTTCTTTTCTATAACAACTGTTTGGTCTGGTTTAGTTGTAATTTTTACTTTATCTAATGATTTAAGATTTTCTTTATTAAAAGTTTTAGTTGCTCTTAATTTAGTTTTTTTATTTATAAATTCTACTTTAGCTTTATTGCCTTTAACTTCTATAACTGTGCCTACATTAGCTCTGTCATCAGCTTGTACTTTTGTACCAATTTTTATAGGTGCTTTACGTATTAATGGTTTTTGTTTTGTTAGTTTACCATCTTTACCTGACCATGTTGTATCATCATTTTTACCACCTAGTCCTACATCTCTGTCTAAGTCACCTTTAAAACCATCACCTTTATCATAAAACTTACCTGCTTTACCTTTAGCAGACCAGTAACCCATTGCTCCACCGATTGTACCTTGAGCTAAACCACCAGTTGTTCCTGCTAATAATGTTCTAGTTACATTGTAATCAGACATTAAATTAGAATCTATTTCAGCCATTTGACGTGCTCCGTCTGCCGCCACTGCTATAGCACCACCATATACAGCTTCTTTTTTTGCAATATCTAATGCCGCCGCTTTTGATGCTTGTTTAACAAATTGTTTTTTAACTAATCCTTTTAACGGTGTTTTAGCCGCTTCTCTAACAACTGTACTACCTGCACCAAACGTAAATAAGTTAAGAGGGTCAGACACAAGAGCAGGTACAAAATCTTTAGCCCACTTTGCAAAACCTATAGTTTCATTACCAAAGTAAGGTAAGTCTGCATACACTTGAGTTATTTCAGCCCAGTCACCTTTGTATTGGTCATCTTTCAGCATTACGTTACCAACATCATACGCAATACCTGCTGTATTATACTCACTCCATATTCTGTCTTGAAAGAATTTTTCTATTAATTCTTGTTTAGTAAAATCTTTTACAGCTTTACCATTAGTAAATTTATTGTTTGCATCACTAACACCACCTTCGTAGTATCTACGTAACACTATTTCAAATTCATCTGATTGTAATTTTTTAAGAGCAAGGTCTTGTTTTTCAATACGTTTCATATTATCGTATTGTTGTTTTTCTATTCTTGTTCTTCTGTTCTTGTGTAAGTGTTTGTATTTGTCATTATCATCAGTAGATAATGTACTGCTTGTGTAACTGTCTAATACTCCCATAATTTTACTTCAAATAGTTGTTGACAAACTCATCTAATTTTTCTGTTGAAATGTTAAATGATTGAGCCATTTTTGTTTTTACTTCTACATTGTTTTTAATGTAGTAATCATAGAAACCTTTAGTAACTGGTCGTCCTGCTAGTGTATTCATACCTTCCATAAACGCATTGCCTTGTGCTTGAACACTATCTTTATCTGTAAATAACATAAAATTCTTTTCTATGTCAGGTATCTTAATACTTTCATTATAGTTATTAATATTATCTAATATTGCATTTGCTTCGTCAGTGTAGTCTACGTTAGACAATCCTAGTCCATCTAGTAAATCCATTACTACATTCATTCTTTCATCATACTCAGTATCAGGATTATCACCAAATAATCCAAAACCTGCTGTAGACATTAAATTATCAAAGAATGGAGATTGTAAAAACTTTTGTGTTAATGGAACTAAATCTTCTGCTGATTCTTTTATTAAAGCATCTGTTAATGAACTACCATCAGGTGCAGTAGCCTCTTTTAATTGTTTAATTTCTTTTGTAATTACTTCTGTGTAATACTCTTGAGCGTAACTATCTAAATCAGAAGCCGTAGTTAAACCAGATGATTCTATTCTAGCCGCCATAGTTTCACCCCAAGTCTTATTATCGTACTTTTTAATTATTTCTTCGTACTTGTCATTTAACCATTTTTTAGAATCTTTAACCCATTGCATTTGTACTTCTCTAGGTTCTGAAGGACTAGGTTTAGGGTGTTCACTATTCCATGCTAACCATTCATCAGATAATTCAGCTTTTATC
>VTLG01014331.1_pt1 | contig 11144 bp, 17 predicted proteins | sample 4694571 | NCBI WGS metagenome assembly VTLG01 (sample SAMN12604809, study PRJNA352737) | marine metagenome | biome: ENVO:00000447; feature: ENVO:00000209|ENVO:00000569|ENVO:01000036; material: ENVO:00002151; isolation source: viral sequences binned using virsorter ... | reverse complement strand
AACCTCTAGCATCTTCAATCTCAGGTGGGATAATTGTAAAATTTTCTTTACCTGATCTTTGTTTAATAATAAATCCCATTAGTTCTCCATAAACATCTGATCTTTTTCCTGTTATAATTTCTGCTGTAAAAGCAAATCTTTGTCCGTCTATCTGCCTTGCTAATTTTTTACCACTATCTGATTTAGATATTAAAGTCTTTTGAATAGACTTAATCCCCATTGTTGAGAACTTAGAATTGGATATAGGAAAAGCACCACTCATTATACTAAATTATTTCCACCTCTCTCATTAACTGCTTGGTTTATTATATTAGATATTGTTCCTCTGTTTTGAACTAACATATCTTGAAATCCTGTTGCATCTAAAGTTGTTATTGCAAAATTAACATTTACAGGACTTCCACCTGTTCCTCTAGCTGATTGTGTTATTTGTCCTGTTTGATTTGGTACAAACATTTCAGCACCTTTTTCACCTACAATAGTTGGTTGTCCTTTTGATACTGCACCACCTTGACTAAAGAATCTTGGAAGAAAAGAACCTAAAAGATTTCCAGCAAAACTGCTTCCACTTCCTGATGATTTAATTGATGCTTGAGTTTGTTTTTCTCTAGTTATTAATTTTTCAATACCTAATTTTGTAATTAAAGCTTTTACTTGTTTTTGTTCTAAAGCTAAATTAATTGCTAATCTAATACCCATTTCAATAAAACCACTTAAAACTCTCAATAAAATATCTTGTGCCATTTTTTTAAATGTGTCTGATAATTTCTCTCCTAATATTATTGTTCTTGATAAACTTTCTGAAACTTTAGTAATACCTGAATTAATACCCTCAGCAATCGTAGTGCTTATGTTGTGCAGTTCATTTTTTAATTTGTTAATAGCATCATTATTCAATTCTTTAAATTTAGATATAACTTTTTGTGTATTAGTTGGAACATTAACAGATAGTTCGTGTTCAAATTCTTTTATTTTCTGTAAAGTAAAACCTAATTCTTCAGTTATGTTTTCAATAGGAATTGATAATTCGTGTTCAAACTTTTTAATTTTTTGAAATTCAACTTCTACATCTCCTACTAATTTTTTTATTCTTCTATTTAAATCATCAAAAATTAAAAGACCACCAGCAATCTTTTGGAACATTCCACCAAAAGCAATTAACAACAATCCTAAAATAGCTTGTAATTGTCTAAAATTTTGAACAAGTGCTTTTATTGCTTCTGAAGTTTTAATTATTGCAACAGCAAATTTTTCTCCTATTGATACTCCTAAATGTTCTAATGCTTCTGCATTATCTTCTGTAAATGCTTTTAAATCTCCAAGTTGTTCTTTAAGTTCAAAAAAGAAACCTCTTGTAATAGCAACTTGAAACATAAATAAAGTATCTTTTAAGTTTGATATTGTTCCTGATAAAGTTCTTGATAATTCTTCAATTAAATTACCAAATTCTCCACCTGTTCCAAATGCTTTTGCTAATCCTTTAATTGATTCTTGTACGTTTGTCCTAACACCTTGTGTGAACCCTGCCATTGCAGTTACACCTCGTTCTCTAAATAGTTCTGCACTAGCAATACCAGCACTAAATGATCTTTGTATCTGTAAAGAAGCTAAAGCAAAATCTCCACCTAATACTGTTGCTGTATTACCTGTAATTTTTAAAAGTTCTTCAAAAGAAACTCCAGCTTGTTCTGCTTGTTTTCTTACAGTAGCCAAAGCTGTAATACCTTGTTGGATATTTTCTAATTCAAATGGTGTAGTTTTTGCAAATTTAGTTACAATTTCTAATGCTTTACGACCTTCTTTTGCAGAACCAAATAATGCTTTAAGTTGAACACCTAAGTTTTCTATTTGAATACCTGTTTTAACTATTGATCTTAAAACTAATCCAGCACCAAGACCAATAAAAGCATTTCTTAAATTAAAAACAGCACCTTTTACTTTTGCTAAACTGCCTTGTACTCTACTTAATGCCTGTTTAGATTTATCTTTTGCTACTATGTCTATATTAAGTCGTTGTGCCATTATCTTTTATACCTTTTTGCTTCAGCTAGTGATGTTCTTGTTTTATACTCATCTTGTTCTTTTTTCAAGTAAGCTATCCAAAGATTATAATGGCTTAAAGGCATATCTAATACCTCTTGAATTGTTAATTTAAGTCTATCAGCAACCACCAACAAAGATTGTGTGTCAGGGTCGCTATTTACTTTTTTAAAGATTCTTCGAGAGATGTATCTACTAATATTTTATTAGCTATTGTTGCAATAATATTTGAGTCTGCTTTTTTTTGTAAAGCAAGTTTATCAAATGGTTCAAAAGCTTTTACTAAATCGCCTTTGTCATTTTTGACCAAAAGTTTCATCATTAATAAATCAACAAGAACTGTCAAATCTTGAAAGTTACTTGATTTTTTAAAAATAACATTTTTTTGCTCTAATGTTAAAGGTTCTGAATAAAAAACAGATGGATTACCTTGTTCGTCTTTCCATTCGGGAACTTCAATAGTAATAGTTTGTAGAGTCTCAAAATGACTTTTTACTCTATCTATAACTGACATATATTAATATTAAGCAGTTCCTCTTGTAAGTGTACCTGTTCCTTGAAAAGTAACTGATCTTGTAGTTATTCCATCTAACGTAACATTAACACTCATACCTGTAACAATACCTGAACCTGTAAAAGTTTCATCTCCTGAAGCATTACCCTCAGGTGCTAATATAAAAGCTATTGTTGTTCCAGCAGTTAATGTTTGTTGTGGAGAATCAGTTTCATCATAACTCATTTCTAAAGTTCCTGAGAATGATGTTCTACCAGCTACAAATGATTTAGTTGAATCAGATAGTTGAGTATCTTCTACAACATCAGCAGTTGTTTCAAGTGTATAAGAAGTTAGTTCACCGATACCTGTGCCACCAGCAGTTACTACTCCTTCTGAGCCGAAGTGTGTTGCCATTTTTTATTTTCCTTTTTTGTTTTTACTTGTTTGTCTTGATCTTGCTTCCAACCTAAATCTAAAAAATTATCAAGCTGAGTTTCGTTGATTGTAATTTCATTCCCATCTTTATATAATTTAATATCTTTAGCCATAATAAATCCTTTTACTACTTATCTTCTTCCTCGTCAATTTCTTCTTCATCAAAATCTTCCTCAAAATCTTCCTCATTAACATTATCTTCTTCTTGATTTTCTCTTAATTCTTCAAGTAAGTCTTTGACTTCTTCACACATAAGACTCTCTTTATCGTGTAATTTTTCTATTGCATCTATTTTTTTTTGAATTTTATTTATTATTTTTTCCATTTATTCTCCTTATGGTGTTCCTGATTGATACTCATACATACATCTAATGGTCATTCTTATACCACCAACAGGAAATAAAGAACCCTCATCAGTTTCACAAGATACAACTTGTGTATCTAGTGCATTACTGCTTCTAGTAATATCAGATTCGACAGCAGTTTCAATAGCCGTGATTAATTGATTTCTTAATGTGTCTATATTAGATTCTGCACCTTTAACAAACCCTGATATTATAAAATCAATAGTTCCGTGTCTTGTTCTTGCACCACTTCCTAATTCCGAATCATCTCTTGTTTCTTCTGAAGTTTGCACAATAACTGCTGGGTATTGTTGTTCTGATAGTTCGTCAATAGGAAAAGGTTGTCTAGTAGCTTTTTTAATTGTTATTGGGCTACTAATACCTGAGATAGTTGATAATAGATTTGATGCTATGTTTTCTCTTACACTCATAATTTCATATCTCTAAATTGTTTTTTTATAAACTTGTTAAACGTATTCTGTATAATCTTTTCTGTTCTATCATTAAAGCCAAAAAATACTCTTTTAGGTTCGTTTAATACTTGGTTAAATAAAGCCCTTTGTCTCATTTGTGCATTAGAGAAACCTAGTGATATTTTATGCTTACCTGTTTTTCTTACAGTTTTACCACTTGGTGTTAAAGCACCTAACATTCTACCTGTATAAAATAAATCAACTGCTAATTTCTTACCCTCTCTATTTAATTTTTTTAAATAGCTTGAACTATAAGGTGCAAATTTACTTGAATTTATATCAATACCTTTTGCAGTTTTAGTTCTAATAATATCTAATAATTGAAAACCAGCTTGTAATATTCCTTTATCTATAATGCTTGGAAATTTACTTTTTAATCTTTTGTATCTTCTTTCAATAGCTTTAGAATTAGTTTTTATCTTAACAGATAAAGCCATTATCTAATCAATCTTCTAGTTCCGTGTAAAGGCTCTCTTTCACTTTTAACAATAGTGCCATCTCCTGTAGTATCGTATTCAACACCATCTTCTAAAATAGAATCCCACTCTTTGTTGTATTCTGACATATAGTGTTCTGCCATTCTTTCAAATCTATCTTTTTCTGTTTCAGGTCTAAACTTTGATAAAGCTGGGCAAAGAAATCTACCTAAAAATAAATAAACTCCAGCACGTTCAAATTGGTCTAAATTAACTTTAGTATCTACCATTTCATTTGTGCCAAGAACTGTAATGTCAGTATATACATTTGTTTTATAAACAGACCACCATTCTATTCTTAATTGTCTTAAAATATCATTTGTAGTTTGTGCAAAAAAATTAGTAGCTTCTGCATCTGTTGATGCAATACCAAAACCAAAAGCATCAGGTTGATACTTAGTTACATCTCCAGCAACAATTACGTTTGCACCTGTATAGTTAGCCATATTATAAAACCCAAATTATAATAACTAAAGCTACTGCAATACCACCAGCTATTTTAGGGTGTTGCTTTGCTAATGCTATGTATTTATCTAAATGTTTCATTTCTTCTTCCTTGTTTTCTTTTTTCTTGGTTTTAATTGGACTACTTTATCAGAAATATCTTTTGTAGTCGCTTTTTTTATTTCCTTTTCTTTGACAGGAACAAAACCATTTCTTGTGAAATGGGCTAAATTAGCTTCGTAATATTTTTTATCTTTTATGATTATTTTTCTACCATTTGTTAATTTTATATCCATAAATTCTCCTAGTTGCTATCAGGGCAATTTCTTGCCCTGATAAAATTATGATTATTGGATTGAAGAATCTGCTTCAACTTCACAACCATTAGTGTCGTTTAATTCACTTACACCATAAACTGCTGTTGCAACAATCTCATCTGCTCTTAGAGAAGCATCTCTTTGAGTTTCGATTTTGAGGTCTTGCATCATTGCTAGTCCTAGTGCTTCAGGGTGAAATACTGCACCTTTATAATCTCCAGTTGTTCCTGGATCATTACTAGATGAGTCTGTCATATTTGAAGTTTCAAATATATTCACTCCAGCTATTTGACCTACTAAACCTGATCTTAAAGCTTCATTACCAACACCTGGATTAGGGTTAGCAAATGTGTTTGTAAGACCTGATTTCAAGTCAAATGCTACTTGTGGGTGGATTACAGCATTCAGGTTATCACCTGGAACTGAGTTTGCTCTTAATTTAGCTACTGCTTGGAAAATTAAAGAAGCTGACATTGCCGTAGAAGCTGAACCAACAGTAGTTGAAAAACCACCGAATAAAGCTGTTAAGTCTTTGTCAATTTTTTTAGCGATTGCTTCTCCAAATAATCTACCAATATCTCCAGCAACATTTCTTGGTGCTGAATTTCTTGCTAAATCTGTAAGAGTTGTCATTAGCCCGTGTTCTGAACAAGTAATTGTTTTTGAAGTTGGGTCTATTGCTGTGTTAGATAAATCAGATGCTTCCGATACTGCTGATGCAGATACTGCTGAGTATATTGGAACTTCAACTGACTTTCCACCACCTGTTACAGCATAATTTTTCACAAGTGGTCTCATAATTGATCTTTCACTTGCTACGAATAATGCCTCTGCCACTATCTCTGTGTATAGTTCCGATAGTGTAGAACTTGTGCTTTCGTTTGCCATAGTTATTTACCTTATTGTTTATTTGTTAAATTAATTTGAACAGGTCTTGAATCTCGTTCTTTACGATATTCTGCATATCGCTTACGATCTTCTGACTTGCTCATATCTAAGTCCTGAATTTTAAAGGGTTTTACAGTATTACCACCGATACTTGCTTTACTTCCTGATCCTTGATTTGTTGCGTTACGGAAGTGTGGGTTCGTATCTAAGAACTCTTTAACTCTATCTTCTATTGTTAAGAGTTCACCTTTAGGGTTATATCTTACATTAGAATTATTATCAAGTACCTCTATTCTTCCATCATCATTTAATTTTACTTCTCTTTCAATTAATTGAACGACTTGTTGAGGATTGATTGCATTGTTTTTTGATGCAACAGATAAGATAGAATTATCAATCTTTTCTTTTTTAATTTCTGTCTTATATTTAGATATTTCAGTATCTTTTTCAGCTATTCTTTCTTTCATAAGCTTTTCTATTTCAGCTTTTGATTTAGCTTCTTCTAATTGTTTTGCTTTTAAAAGATCAACTTTTTGTTTTTCTTCTTCTTCCATTTTTCTTTCATACTTCTTACGTTCTGACATAACTCTAGCTTGAACAATATTATCTAATTGTTCTTGTGTGAAAGATTTAGACTCTGCTTTTGGTTGTTCTTGTTTTACTTCTTCTTTAGCTTCAACAGGTGCTGAAGTTTCTTTTGTTTTGTCTTCTGACATTTTTTACTCCTATATTATTAGTTCACCGTTACCATCATACCAATCAGGATTGACGTAACTCCATTGATGACGACAATTATAACCACCTCGAACTACTAAGGGATTCCCTGATTTTTTCCCTGACCAGCTTCTTGATGACCATATTCGCCTGATTTCATCAATCGTAAAAAGACCATCATTTCTCTTAGATTTTATTACACCATTTACTAATCTTCTGCAAATGTCTCTTGTTGTGGGTATTACATCTCCATAGTATTTAACAAATGTAAGACCAGCATCTTTTGACTTATTAAAGTTTAAAGTAGCATCAAAATCACGTAAAGAGTCGTTTAATATCTGACCAGCAAACCTTTTCATATTCTCACCAGCACGATCTCTAGCAAATTTACTTTGTAATGTAATAACTGCTTTATCAACTCTTGATTGCATAGACTTTTTATATTTATTATTTTCTATAAACTTAACTAAACGATTCGCTTCTGCATCATCTGAACTAGCATAAATACCATTTACAGTTTGTCGTAGTTCTTTTTCTAAAACTGTAAATTCAGAACCAACTAAAGTATTTTGATAAACCTTTTCTGATAATCTTCTTGTAAAAGTATTTGATACGTCTTTAAATTGTGTGTAATATTGTTGCTTTAAATTTTGGACTAAAGCTAAATCTCCTTTAGTTAATTCTTGAAACTCAACAGGTATATTACCAACTCTCTTAAAAGCTTTTTCTATTCTCTTGGCTTGTTTGTTAAATCCCTCTCTAACAACCTGATCTGCAAAAGGTAAATATTCAGCATCTATGATTTGTTTTATTTTGGGTCTTATCGCAATAGCTGATTGTAATTCTATAAGCTTACCATTTGATGTAGGTAAATCTCTATTGGCTAATGATACTACTTCTCTTTCAATACGATCTAATGTTGAAGTCAAAGTTTTGTAGTATTTAGCTTCTGCGAGTTCGATTTGTTTGATTCGGTATTTTGTTGCGTCTTGTACTATATCTGCCATAATTTGTTCTATATCTGTTCTATCTATCCGTAGGTAAAGCTTGATTTTAACCTACGGATAATCACTATAATATATTTGACCTTTATATCAAATTTTTATACTTTTTAAACATTAATACAAATAAGGGTAGAAAATGATAAAAGAAAAAAAAGAAATAGTTGATGCTTTAAATTGGTCTTGTTTTTCAGGTGAGAAAGTTGCTAAGGAAATATCTGAAAAAGACATTTACATCACTAAAGGTTGGTTGTTTGTAAATATGTCTGCTACTAAATCTCCACAAAGATATAGTGGTATTGATGTTTATAAATATCCTTTAAATGATTATTGCGAGAGTTACACTTCATTGTGGAACTTATACAATAAGCCATTTAAAAATTATGTAAATAATGAAGTTGATTTTACAGGTGAATATCCAAAAGAAAAAAGTTCACCTACGATTGTTATGGTAGAATCAAAGATAACTAAAGAATTATAAATTAACGTAAAATTAAGGCGATCAGAAATGGTCGCCTTTTTTATATCTGTTCTTCTTCTACTTCTTGATCTTCTTGCTGTGGTTCATCTTGTGTAAAAGAACCGACTTCAGGTTTAGTATCTATTTCTTCAAAGATTTCGTTAAGCTTCTCATCATTATCAACTACTGCTCTTGCTATCTCTTTGTCTATTTCTTTTGTAAGTGTAGCTGAATCAACTCCTGATGCCTTAGCTTGTTGAAAGAACATAAGATCACTAGCATAATCTCTAATGTTAAATGAGTCAGGGTAATTAATCTCTCCATCAAAATTAACATTTTGGAACTGTGCGTATAATCTAAATATTTGTTCTTCTGCTAATTCTAAGTTATCTGCTTTTTCAGATAGTCTAGCATTAAGCAATTCAAATTCTGTTTGTAAAGCTATACCTGAACTTACTTGTGTCTTTGTCGTTCTTACTGCTCCAATATGGGCTATTCTATTTATTGAATTAACTTTGTTTTCTATTGATGTCATAATTGAATTTAAGTTAGAACCATTAGGTTGAAGTAAATATGGTTTTAAGTTTGGTTCTATTTCTTCAGGCATTTCTATTATTGCACCAGCACCAGCACTCGCATTAACACTTGGAGTCTTAACTAATGATGGGTGATTTGATAATCTAATTAATTGTTCTATTTCTGAATACTCATTGTAAATAGCTTTTTGTAAATCTGCTATATCTGTTAGGTCTGATTGACCAATCCCTTTTTTGTGAGATTTGGAATTGTATAAAATAACTGCTGGTATTTTGCCAATCAGATTATCGGCAGTATCTATTATTGTGGGTTCTTCTCTATCTGCCATATAGATAGTTTCTATACGATCAGGAAACCAAACCCTCATGTATGTTCCACCATCTTTATCTACTTCTTCTCTAATTTTAAGATAGTCTAAAACATATTTACCATTTGGTTCTCTTTTAAAATTCCAATCTAAAACATTCTCAGGTGTTACGATTGATATGTATGGTCTTATGTCTTGTTGTAATTCTTCTGCTCTTGTTCCTAATGTTAGATTCGGTTTATCTAATATTAAAAAACAATGACCATAAATAGAAGAATAGTTTTGTGCTTGTTTGATTACGTTGTTAAAATTATTACCATCTAAATCTGCATCTTTTAGAAATGTGTCTAAACTTTGTTCTTCAGACATTGAGCCAAAATCTCTTGATGGTTTAACTCTAAATAAAAAAGATGAATAGATTTGTATGACGTTTCTACAATGATTATCGCAAGGTGTGTTTCCTAATCTTTGATTAAACTCGTTATCTAATTCAAGATTGTATCTATTTAAGTATTGACCAAGAGTATAATCATAACCACCATTATAAGATCGTATATAATATTCCCAATTAGAAACATTTTCTTTATAATCTTTGTGTACGTTTAGTGCAGTATCTCTTGAATATGCCATTACTTAATTGCCCATCTTGTTGGTTTAGAATATGGAATACTACTTGTTAGTGGTTTAATGTAATCAATTAAATATCCTAAAGCATCATTCATATGGTCAAAACCTTGTTCCTTGTCAGGAATATTTGTGTTTTCCTTGTATATCTGTCTTTGTAATCCTTTTATCATAGTTTTACAAGTTTTCGATACAAAAATATATCGCTTACCTTTAGAATCTTTTAACTTAGCATTAACTGAATTTACTCTATCTCTTATTGGTGTATGTTTATGTTTTACTTTTACTTTGAAACCAGCATTTTGCAATATAGATAAATCAGTTCTACCACCAGCAGAGGTTTTTCTTTGCCTACAAGCTGGGTCAGGGTACATAAATATTTGAGGTTTTGCACCATATCTATCTCTTATCTCTTGGCACATTTCATCAGTATTACTTGAATAAATTACTATCTCATCAACAAAATATACTTTGTCTTTTTCTATTTGTGCTACACAAGCTGACATTGGATCGACATTCATATCAAGCCCAATGTGTAAAGGTTTAGTCCAATCTATTTTTTTATCTATAACAGAATCAACAGGGTGAAAATTGTAATAAACAGAACCAGCATAATTTTCAAATGCACCTTCAAACTCTTGTCTAAAGGTTCTAATATCTACGTCTTGTTTTGCTTGTTCTAATTCTTCTTTTGAAACCATACCACCCTCAACAGTAGTATATTGAAAACTAGACCATTGATCGTCTTGCTTACCTTTAAGATACATTTCATAAGCCCAATTACCATAACCTTTAGGTGTTCCACACATCAAAACATTTCCTAATGTGTCTGATACTGATGCTCTTAATACTTCAAACCAAGTTCTTTTATCTATATCTGCAAACTCATCTAATATTAAAAAGTTTAATCCTGTACCTCTAAGTGCATCATAATTATCTGCACCTTTTAATGATATTGTACTATTTGTTTTTCTGATTCTGATAGTAAGAGCTGTCTCATTAATATCCTCAATCCAATTAAATTGATTAAGCATTTCTTTTAAATTAGACCAACATATTTCTTTAGCCATTTTAAAAGTAGGTGCTACATACCATATCTGCTGATTAGGTTGAGATGCGTATTTCATCATCTCAGTAATACATAAATAAGTTTTACCGAATCTTCTACCTGATATTAATACTCTAAATCTTGCTTTTGACGAACTGACTTCGTATTGTGGCTTAGTTAATTTAATCTTCATATTAACTAGATGCTAATTCCTCACATTTAAAATTAATTAAAATTTTACCTTTATTCACTTCTGCTATTCCTAGTGATTGGTTTATCGTAAGTGCGTTCAAATATCCAGCAGTAGAGCAATCGTAATAACTATCATATTGCATATTATTAGGTATTGGATCAGAACATTGTTGATAAATAGCTGAGCAGATTTGCATAATTAATATATATTTCATAGCCAATTTATTATTCCCCATATGCCAAAGATAAAATACATTGTTTCCATATACAATCTTGGCATTGATTTAGACCTGTAAGAGTCATAAATCCAAATTGCACACGACATTGCCGATAAACACCAACCTAAAG
>VTLG01006735.1_pt1 | contig 11144 bp, 13 predicted proteins | sample 4694571 | NCBI WGS metagenome assembly VTLG01 (sample SAMN12604809, study PRJNA352737) | marine metagenome | biome: ENVO:00000447; feature: ENVO:00000209|ENVO:00000569|ENVO:01000036; material: ENVO:00002151; isolation source: viral sequences binned using virsorter ... | reverse complement strand
GCTAGGATTTCCGACATAGTAATATTCGCATATTCTATCGCGTTTTCTCTATACGTAGAATTACTATACGACAATCCTGCACGTCTTAGAGCTATATCTAATATAGCTTGTGGAGTCATGTTATTCCTCAGCGGTTAGTGCCAATGCCTCGAAATCTTCATCGTAGTCTAGTCCACCACTACTTACCTGATTACCCTCTTTCCACTTCTGCTGCCACAACTCAACTGCTCGCGGACCTTTCATAGTCACAGCTTCCGGAGCCACGGGTACAAATTCTTCTCCATGATATGCCTCACCAAACGTACGCATGTTTTGTAATGCGTCAACATTGCCCTTACGCCGTTTCTGCTTAACAGCCGTAGACACTCCAAGAGCTTTAGCCATAAGACTCTTAGTTTCTTCAGACGACCCCTGAATCAACCGTACCAACGCATCAGCAGTCAATCCATCCTTTGGAACATCAGAATCTGTAGCAGACTTTTTAACTTCGGGAACCTTATTCATTTTGATTTAGCTTTAGGCTTACGCTTAGTAACAGTTTTCCCTGACTTCTTCGCGTATGCCTTGGCAGCCTTCTTACCTGCCGCTGAATATGAGAAATGCTTACCACCTACTTTTGGCATTTGTAAACTCCTTAAAAATAGGTGAGGACACCGCCTCGATGCCCCCACCCAGAAATACTACACAACCAAACCTTGAAGCACTACGCCGACATGACCAGTATTATCCGGAGCGTATGCAGCGTAACCAACCAGAGGCTCAGTCTCAGCATCTTTGGCGTGTACAGCACCCGCAACGCCATCTGAAAGCGTGAGATTTTGCGCAATGGCAATAGTTCCATCAGCCAGAATCGTAGCGACCCCCGCAGTCTGAAACCATCCATAATAATTAGCTGTAAACGCAATAGGAGTAACACCTGCGATCACATAATCAGTGCCCGCAGTAGCCCCTACAACATTATTCCACAGATTACCTACGATAGCAATATCAGAATCCGTGGTTATAGTAACCTTGATATCATCAAATAGTACGATATCTACTTTACCGCTAGTCGTAGCACCAGTTGCGCTATTACTCTTAATACGGTACTGGATACCTTCGCCAGCATCGTCAGTAATTTGCAAATATCCACCCTGATATTGATTAGCGGTTACACTAGCCAACGTAATCTGAAGCTGTGAAGACCCTGCAACAGGACTATAATCGCCAGAAGCAGCAATTACAATACCATCACTCTCTACAAGAGCAGTAGCCGAGAGATCCTGAGATACCAACAAACCAGCATTAATACCGGCAGCAGTATACCCATAACGGAAAACACGTCCATCTGCGAGTTCCAACTTCTCACCAATAGCATACTTGGGAGTCGAAGACTCCGTATATATACCTTGGCCAGCTTTGCTTCCAATGCCTTCGCCACCTACACGATTATTGGCGAAATTATGGTTAAGGTTTGACATTTTAAATTCTTCCTTTCCCTATGAGCAGGGCTAAACCTCCATTGGCTTGGAGGCAGGATTATTAGGTCAACGTAGTAGCAACACCATGCCTACGCGCGTTGTTGATAATGAGCTGGCAACCAAACACGATGTACGCAACCATCGCGAACTGATTAACAGGCTCTTTAAACGAAGTCTTCGCAAAGTTCTTGCCCTGCTGTATCTTCAGCTTAAGATACTTGCTGTTGATAAGATACGCATGCTGGGCAGGACAATCACGGTCATACTGGATGGTAGCTCCACGGAAAACAGGAGAACCTGCATCCGCTTTACCAGTCTCTCCAGCAGCTAGCCTAGCATATCCAGTACCTTCAAAGAGGTTCTGCATATCGCCAAACACCGTCAACGTGGTAAAGATATGCGAAGGAGTATCATTACCTTCCGAGCAATTATTCCAGATAGCTCCCAAACGCTGAGTACCGGCATTAATATTGCTTGATATACTGTCCATATCAGTGGAAGTTGCATCATACTGATTTCTCCACCAAGTTTCAGTAGCACGATTAATACCCATAACCGTACCCGAAGTAGGAGTATCAGCAATCAAATCCTGCAGACCCAAGGTGGACTTACCCGACTGTGCGCTGAAGAACGCAGCGTTAACAGCATCACGAGCCGTCAACATAGACTGCTGAGTCTTAGCTTCAAGGATCTTCTTAGCGGCATCGCTTTGACGACCTTCGTCACGCTCAGTCATAGAGATCGTAATGGGAGTAGCGGTATACCGCCAAGGCGCATATCCCATAGTGATACCATCAACAGCATCCGTGTTGACCGTATCATATCCATCAAACCAGGTAGCAGAGTTCTTGCCATACAGCAAGTCCTCTTGGATCTCTTTGCCGCCTGACTCTACTTCAGCATTGCCAGACAGCATCTTCAGCAACGGATACTCATCAAAGATATTATCCGTCAAACGTTTCCGCTTGGAACGCATAGTGAGAGTCCACGCTGCATCCCAAGTTTCAGTGGTACTAGTAGCGGCCATTTATATTACCTCATTCAAAGCCAAGTTTTTTGAGGCCCGACAGAACTTCAGTCTCAGACAAAGAATTATCCGTACTTTGTCCAATACCGCCACCCCTAGGGGCAACGCTCTGTTGAGCATTACGGATTAATGATCTAGAATCTTCAGAATGCTCCGATCGGCGACCTGACGCCAGCTCGTATGCCGTGCGTACTGTGTGAGGTTGACCGGTCTCACGGTTAGTCATTCCTCTGAATTTAGAAATTTCTTCATGATAATCCTGCAAAGCTTCGCGACTATGACCGGCATTAATAGCTTCCTGGATTTCTCCAGAAACTTTATCTTCTACACGGCCTTGCTCATTTCCGCTAAGATACTGAACATTTTGATGCAGCTGTCCAAGATCTTGCTGTAAGGCTTGAACTTGATTTAGTAGTGGAGTCACAACGGCATTTGCGATCCCTTCCACTACCACAGCTTCATCATACCCGTTAGAGCCAGGACTGAAGCCAAAATGCTCGAGTACTGAGGACTGAGGAGTCTGCTGCTGCTGTGCAGGCTGCCCTTCTTGTTGTGGTGTAGGATTCTGAGCTTGGTTTATTTGCTGCGTAGCGTTAAGCGCATTAGTATATTGTTGCGTTACTTCTTCCATTTGTTTCTGAGTGTCCCGCAGATCCATATTAGTCTTGTTGACCATACCATAAATATTACGCATGGTACGCAACTGAGGCTTCCATTCATCGGGAACTTCATCCTCGCGAACAGTAGACCAATTAACCGAATGTGGATCAAATTCTTCACTTACTCCAGACTGCTGAGGCATAGGAGCGGCTTCATCTTCCAAAAGACCCGAAGTGTCCTCTGTTAGATCTTCACCAACAACACCTAGCTCTTCCGGTTCTAGAGCATTAGTTACTTCAGACATAACTTACCTTTCTATAGGCCCATGCGATGACGCACGGATACGATGTCCTGAGCCTGGTCCATAGTCCGTGCAGACGCAACGAGGATAGGTTTTTCACCTCTCTCATCATACACTTTATAAGGACGCTCAGACGGGTTAGTTTCTGCAGTGTTCAAGATTGTAAAATCAACTATATCCATGTTTTTTATCGAGTTCTTCAAGGTCGCTATCATTGTTTATAAACTCCGTTAGGTTTTTAGTGGACTTTGCTCGTGGAGTATAACCTTCTGGTCCGTGATTCGGACCTTGATATTCTTCAGGATACTCTGGAGTTTTAGATCCACCAACACTATCTGCGGCTTCTATACAATTGTACTTCTTCAACAACTGTTGCTTATGAGAATAACTCTCACATACTTCACCAAAACCAGGATGATATTTACCATACATTGCAGGATTATGCGGATTAAATTTTGTCATGCCTACAACACGCCCAAAATGCACTTTCATTTCTAAGCCACATACAGCACACTCAGGAGCAGTGTCAGCTACGACATCATGTAACTCATGCCCGCACGTACAATAATAATCATGGTTGACAGCCATTATCCTCCCATACCTCCTTGTCCAGTTAAAGTAGCTACATCAGCAGTAGCTGCTTGTTGGGTTTTCTGAGCATTAGACCTAACTTGACTAGTTATATCGTTTTCTATAAGCCTGCCATCTACAGCAGGTTGACTACCGCCTGATGCTGGAGCAGATGTAGTAGCTTGCATAGCTTGCTCGTGCATAGCCATATGTTGCTGTACGATCTGTAAAATCTGCTGTTGTTGCTGAGGTAGCATTTGCTGAAGTTGTGGTAAGCCCATTACTATATCAGGATTCTGCTGCTCCATGTGAGCCATATGATCCATACCCTCTTCGACTGGAGGCATCTGACCTTGGAGCATCATGCTGAGTTCTAGTTGAATTAAAGTATTAAGATCCGCGTCAGCACCCTTAAAGAGTTTATCTGTAGTACGTTTCCTAAAAGACTTGATTAAATCTCTAGTAACCTCCACCTGATCTATCATAGGATTACCAATAAGTCTGTCGTACAGCAATATCGAATTCTCTTGTTCTAGCTCTTCCACCAACGGGTGCATAGAACCTGCATCTAAGTCCAGCATAAAATCAAAATTAAAATCTTCACTGGTAAGTATCTTATACTCCATACCTGCAGGGTCTTTAGCTACATTGAGCATAAAGCTACGCGGAATATAACGTATATCCTGAAACATATGAAACAAGTTACCTACAATAGTGGTATATACGTCAGCTACCTTAGACTGCATCCATTGACGGTTTAATGATCCCTGAGATGCTATTAAAGCACTTTCTGTAGCAGTCTTGCGTCCTTCTGAGCCGCCTGCAAGATCGCTTACATGTAAACTTTGTTCTTCATATCCTCTAGCATCATTTTCGATACCTAACTGATCACTAGGTAAATTTCCCCAACTAGCTTCACGAATACTAGCGATGTCGTGCAGCCCAATAACATCACCGTCTTTAGCATCCCTGACATTATCTACAAGATTCGGATTACGCTGAATCTCAGCTTCATTAGCCCATACAACTCTTGGGAATCTCCGAAGCACGTCAACCCTACGACTCATAGACTCTACAATAATATTCTGCAAGTCTTCCACGTATTTCATAGGAGGCTCTGGGAAATACGAACCTTCCACAGTGTCAAACTTAACAGGAATATACTGAAAGCCCTTAGACATTATAAACCCAGGAGATTCTTCAAGCCCCACCAAAGTCTCACCTTGGTATATAGGCTTAGTCTTTATGAAAGGGTGATCTTCAGCATGAATTTCTTTTTCGTGACCATCTAGGAATGTTATAAGTCTACGATTAAGCCTATCGTGAATCTCATACAACACTACCATGTCACGTTCAGCTTTAGCTCCCTGCACATGCTCGTCTACGTTATCGGCATCATATTCATCACCGTAGTTTAAAAGAGCCGTATCTGTAGCAGATGTGTACTCCGAGGATCCGGTAAAATCGCGAGGAATTTTATATCTAGAATCACTCTTGAGTATATCAAACGGAACTTCAATCCGTTCAATTATGTATTCTGCATACCCGAGGTTCTGAGGAGGACACTTAGGATCTACAAACACATTGAACGGTCGAACCCGCATGACACAGGGAAAATCATCTTTAAAGGCATCGTTAGTTACATAGGGAGGCATAGAATCATCACCAGGTGGGTTATATCCCATCTTGATCCATCCTACACCACAGAACAACGCATCAAACATAGCTTGGTGAATTTCTGCTTTAGCGTTCATAATGTCAAGAGCATTATTAGCTGCCCTCTCCATTACGGTGCTAATCGCATCTAGCTCCCCTACAACACGTTCTGCATTAGGCTTAGCATTTACAAATACTTCAGGATAATGAAACGCTACAGAAGATATAATCTGACGCACCAATGGATACATCCGAGATACATGAATAATCTCATCTTTCTCAAGGCCCGGAATGTCCATCTTTAGCTCGTAGGACGCAAGTAACTTTTCCCATGACCGATGCCTAGGCTCCATAACCCTTTGCACTCGATCAATAGTCTTACGCCAATACTCACGCTCTGTATCTTTTAACTTTATATCAGCCATATCAGTTTAATACGTGATAACGTCCATTATAAGAGGGCCGCCCGGGCAAGGCGTCTAGGATATCCTGACCACTACCCTTGATAGGATCATCGGTGTGTTCAGAATGACGATACATATGAACCATGCCATATCTCCACTCATCGGCAGCATGATCTTCTGCGTGCGTATCTACATCTTCAGGATTCTTATCGGCTCTAGGCAAGGCTGGTATTGTGCGTATGAAATCATCATTCCAACCATCAAAAGCATAAAACTTCTCATGCAACAACGCATCTCGACATATACGCCAACCGTTTATACGGTCATTGTTAGCACGAGTGATCGGAAGTTGAGCATCCGAAAATACATCTGCAGCACTCTTAGTCATTTGCTCTGTGAGCCTACGCTTAACCCACATACTAGGATCAGCATAGATCATAATGGGCATACGGCCTTGGGTATAAGGAAATCCTTCAATTCTCTCAACTATAGCTTCTGCATGTTGGGACGCTGTACGATCAGCCTGATAATAGCCCATAAGACGGTAGATGTTATAGTCAAAATCCACTGCGTAAAGGCCAAAACTCGTAGGAGCTGACTCACCGTAATCTAAGGCTCCATATAATGGCCACGAAGCTGGAATTTCAAAGCTCTTTGTAACTACTTGAGCACGATTCCACTGTGTGAAGAACTGACCTTGGTATATGTCCCAATCACCGTTAAGATACGCTCGCCGCAATGCTTCGTCTTTAATGTTCTTTAATGACAATACATATCTAGGATCAGCTTCCATCAAAGCAGGATTATCAAATACCTTAGCCGAGATAAATGTATAATCCTTGGGATCTTCTGCCCCTTCATGGACCCTATCTATCCATAAACGCTTTGTCCAAGCATGACCTACACCGCCAGGGTTCCCCGTTGCCCACATCACAGGCTTGATGCCCGGATTTGCGGTGCGACATGAACTAGATATGTATTGCCATTGAAATTCGGTAAACTGAGTTACCTCCTCCACGGCTACAAAATCAAATTCTTGCCCCTGATAGTTAAACACGTCATCTTCGTGTTCTGCATGGCCAAACATTAACTCACTGCCATTAGGTAGATACATTACGCCTTCGCTCTTGTTGTACCAGTTTCGAATCTTAGGAAACTGCCTAAACAACGGACGAATATGATTACCATCTAACTGCTTAAATGTTCTACGGATTAGAAGTCCTGTAGATCCTGGGTTCTCCATAAGCATGATAAGCATGATAATACGTGACGCATAACTCTTACCTCCACCACGAGCACCGCCATAGAAAGGATAGCGCACACCATTACGCACGGACTCTAGGAGTTTAAATTGCTTAGGCTGCAAGGCAACATTAAACTCTAAGTCTTCTAGAGACTCTGTATGTATTCTACCGCGTGTCGGCATGTATCTTCGTCACTGCTGCGAAAGAGGTTTGTAAAAATCTACCCATAGCTTGACGTTTACGGACTGTATCGTCATACTGTGGTAATACTAGTAATTCTATATCTGGTTCAGCAATTCCTATTTGGCGTTCGTCAGATACTATCTGGTGGGCTAGATCTATAGCCGCTTCAGGTTCTATGTCTAGTATTTCCAGAAATGGTGTAGCACGCTCTGATAAAAACCATTCAATAGGATCTTTATTGACATCGGTGTCGTATTTGTAATACAACTCTCGAGCTTCGTAGATGCTTAAATTATAATCGTTGCTTATGTCTCGAAATGTCCTAGTACCTGCTTTTATCTTAGGGTGCTCACGTACAATCCAGTTGTGATCTTTCCATTTGTATAAGAACTCAACAGCATGATTTAAACCTTGCACAAATACCACAAACGCTAGTCTTTTATAAGACGAATGTAACCACTCTAACTCTCCGTCTTTAGGCGCAGATACTGAGTCTGTGTGTAACTCTAAAGAAACCGCATCAGGTTCAATCTTACGGGGTATAGGAACCGGCTTACGATGTTTCTTTGGTGGCTGAGGCTCTTCAACTTTCTGAAGGGCTTGGAAGAGCTGCTGTATCTCGTTCGACAACTTCTGCTACCTCTACTGCTTCTGCAGGCGATTCAGATCCTTTGAAGCTAGTAATGTTGACTACGAACTGAGGCTTAGACTCATCACGGGTTTCTACGCGCACTAGCTTAGTTTCTTCTCGTGCTGCGCTGAGAGTCTTGAGGCATGTAGCGTAGTCTGCTATTTGTTCGTTGGCTTTATATATTTGCTCTAGGCGGCTTAGTCTAGTGGCAAAGTTTGCGATAGGTATATGCGCTACTAGAGCATGCCGTTTCTCTTGGGCTTCCGTAATCATAGATTGCACACGAGAACTTTCGAGATGCTCTATGACTTTAGGGCGTGTGGTATTAAGAGCCTTCGCTATCTCACCCGCTGTCTTGCCTTCATAGATCAGCATACTTACAACGCGAGCTGAATCTAAAACTCTATCGTTTACTAGAGATGTCATTGAATGTTAAATCCTATTCCTTCTAAGGCACTTTTAGCTGGGCCAGATACCATCGTTTTGTACAAATCCTCTGCCATAGAGCTTAAATTACGCCTACTAGGATATGCTTTCGCTTGCTCTAGCACTCTGGAAAGTACTGTCACTTCATCAGAGTTTAACTTATGTTTGGGGTGTGCCATACGAGTAAAAAACCCATTAAGATCGAAAACGCCTACATCGGGATCTATATCAAAATTCCATGTATTACGCTTACTGCTCCACTTAGCATTTTCTAGTAATTGTGACACATTACCTATATCTGCGTCTGCGTGAAAGTTTTCTATATTGTAGGCTACCTTACCTATCGCGCCGCCTGTAGGCGTAATGTCTCCCAAGTCAGGCTGAACTTTACCTGACTCTGCCATCATCTGAGATTCCCAACCTTGCTTTTTCTGCGCTCCTGCTGAACCTCCAAGAGGATCTCCAAAGGTTGAATCTTTACTTTCGGTCCCAGTTGCCATATTATGTTTAGCACGCCAAGCCCGTCTTCGATCTCGCTCCTTAGTTAAGAAAGACAATAAATACGCCCATGTACCATCACCTGGGTCTTTATTTATTTGAATGTTTAAGTCTTTTATGGCTTTATCTACATCAGCATCAAGTAAAACATCTTTGCCTTGCCCCCCTGTACCCCAATTCATTAATTGCTGATCTTCAAACTTGTTAAGCTCGTTTTCTGTCCAAGTTTTACTGAATATATCAAAATCTGACTTACTCTTCTTAACCATTAACGGGTCTACGTTCTCGCCTTCTACGTAACCCTCTGAGGTTAAGCCCTTTGAATCTTCTTTCTTCAACCATTCTGCTAGTTCTGCGTCAGACGGTGCCCACTTTTCCGGACCTGACTGTCCTATTTGTTCAAGCCTTTTCTTCATCTCCGCTAACTCATCTGCCACACCCTCCCCCACACCACCCATTACTATTGGAGGTAGGTCAGGATCTGTTATAGGCAGATCTGCGCCCTTACCCTTTTGTTGCCCAAGCTTGAATATTTTACTTAAGGCTTTCCCTCCGCGTCCAGCTGCAATAGCCATGCCTGGACCGCCAAAATCCTCTGCTGCTGAAATTACTCCATCGCCAGAACCATAACGAGCCTTAAGTCCGTGAGCTAAATTCTGGAGTAACGCACTTTGAAGTTCTGGGTTGTCTTGTAAGGCTAGAACACTTTGCCTAAGTTTGATTAAATCCTCGGGTGACATCTGTAACGCATTGCCTAGATCTTGGACCGCATTACCTGTCCAAGTACCTCCTAGGCTTGCTAACTTTTCCATTGGCGAGGGTTCGTAAGGTTCTCCACGCCATTCGCTATGCTTAGCTACACTGGTATCTCTACCTTGAGCTTGATTGATGATGCCGGTTCCGAGTTCCTCGACCGTACTGCCCAATGATGCGTGCACCGGTAATACCATATCCAAAAGTTTGTATAGACTCTCACGTTCTCGGGCTTGCTGCATCAAAACCCATTCATTATTATATGGGTCTATGGGTCCAAACCCCACACCACTTCGGCCCGACTCCGCAGCTCTACTGAGACCTCGTGCGGTGTAATCTCGAACTGGAATATTCATATGACCCTAGTTTTCAAATTTTTGTATTGTAGAGCTTAACGAATACGTAGTACTACTTAGTACTAAGTGGTAGTACCCCCGGGTACTTGGTACTATATGGTTTTAGGTGGTACTATATGGTACTAGTTAGTACTAGGTAGAACTGGTTGATACTAAGTGTCGATGACCGTGCTATCTACACTTGGTACTATGTAGTACTGGCACGATTCTTGAATAAAGCAAATTCCGTGCCGAAAATAAAACATAAAAAAGTCAAGAAAACGCTTGACAAATCTCTACATATTCACTATCTTATATATAGTTGATCAATGGTGATCAACGAACCAAGGGAGAGCAACATGAGACACAAAGTCCTAACTCGTAGGCACATCAGGGATAGTAGAGGCCAATTCACGGGCCGCTATCGCTGGGGCATTGACATCATAGGCCTGGGCTATATCGAATATCCCAAGTCCTACTGTGCAATGCAAGCTGCTGTATTACTCTTAACCTACCTCGCAATGAGCTAAAGGAGAAGGGAGGGGGCTACAACAGCCCCTCCCAAACATATCATGCAAACAGGATCTAAAGCCACCATAAGGATCACCGCCTGGCAAACCGTAGGGCACATACTAGATCATCTAATAGCCAATGAGGTCATGGACTCTTCAGAGATCTACGCTGATCTACCAGAAGAATTAGCCGATCTCATATTCTCCGCCCTTGACCATCACAACCAAGACTAGCCCTCCCTTGGGCTTCGAGACCCTGGGTGTCATCCCCGACATCTGGGGTCTCACTATGTCTGGCCCTCAATGATTCATACATTGAATTAATGCCTCTATGCGGTACTAAGTACCACCATACAATACCACATTAATGTGGTATCAAATAGTATTATGCGCTACCACATCATGTGGTATCAAGTAGTTTACTTTAGTACCAATCTCGGTTTGTGTTTATGTGGTACTAAGTAGTTTAGTGTAATACCGCATGAATGTGGTACCATATAGTTTGATTTAATACCGAATATATGTGGTACCATATGGTTTAGCG
>VTLG01003852.1_pt1 | contig 11144 bp, 14 predicted proteins | sample 4694571 | NCBI WGS metagenome assembly VTLG01 (sample SAMN12604809, study PRJNA352737) | marine metagenome | biome: ENVO:00000447; feature: ENVO:00000209|ENVO:00000569|ENVO:01000036; material: ENVO:00002151; isolation source: viral sequences binned using virsorter ... | reverse complement strand
AGTAATGTTTTGTAATTGTGGTACAGATATTGTTACTTTGACTGCATCAATATTTGAATTAGTTAATTGTTTAACTCCTGGTGTATTTTTAACAATCGTACCTAAACTTGTATTTTGCACCTGTGCTGTATTTTCAGTTAAAGGTATAACTTCTTGAGAAGACGTTCCTGTTCTTTCTGCATACGAAACATCTTTAAAGTTAAAAGTACCGTTTGCATTTTGTAGAGGTGTGTCATTTAAAAATATTGATTTTGCACCGTCTACTAAACCACCAATTTCACCTTCTGAAAGAAGATCAAGAACACGACCAAATTGTTTCGATTCAAGGTTATCTTTAGCTGTGGAAGTTGAGCCACCTCCACCACCGCCTTTACCACCACCACCCGAACCAATAACTAAATTTGTCATGCTTCTACCTCAATTTGTTGTGTATCAATTGCCGCCGAAATAACGACAGAACCAACTAAGACTTCTGAACCATAGACGATAGGAACAGCAACGCCCGCACGACTTGTATTTTGTATTCCACTAAAACTAAAACTTCGCCTCGGATCTTGTTCTGAAGAAGGAACAGACGGAACAGGTGTTAATAATCCGCTAATGCCACTTAGTACTAAAGACGCACCAATTGAAGCCGCCGTTGAAGCCCAACCCGCTGCGCCAGCAAAAGCCGTCCCACTTGATAAACCTGCTAAAGATGCACCGCCCGTAGTAAAAGCCAAAGTTATTAACGCAGCGCCTAAAATAATTCTTCCAACGTTTCCACCCGCACCAGCGACTACAGGAACAATAGAAATATCACTCTGCCCTGTTGGATAATTCAACTCTTCTTCTGATAACTCCCAACTTCCAGCAGAAACTTTATAGTGCTGGTCATACATGTGTTTTTCTATTCCTTTAAAATTTACGCACAAGAATTTCATTACCTGAGCCATGTTTGATACTTCCGCTTCTAATACACGCTCACCTACAAACTTTGCTAATTCGCCGTATAGTTTTATCTTACGCAAAGTCATAACGAATCCTCTTACCTGTGCATTTTAGTAGCCATTCATCTAATAAATCGCGACTAGATAAACGATTTTGCAAATGATGTAATAGCAATTGATCGCCAAGATATAAACCGATATGGTTTAAGCCAGGGGAACGCATACTCATTAATAATAAATCATTTTTTTTTAATTCCTCATCAGGTCTTAATTCTCTAAATCCTGTTGCAATAAACGAACGCTCAAACATTGGATTTAAAATAAAAGCTTCTGAACTTGTTGGTCTATCCCAGTCTCTTAAAGTAATCCCTAGATGTTCTTTGTAGTAATCACGGCACAAAGACCAACAATCATTAACGCCCCATACCCATTTACGACCTATTAAAGGTGCTTTATATCCGCAAGGTTCATATTCAACCCATTGTTCTAAATTTGGCTGAACTACATACCATTTAAGTTTAGTTTTTTCACAAGCAACTTTATCGGCCATCGATAGTTCTGGGGATGTTACTGGATGACTATGAATAACCGCTGTTACTTCTCCTGTGTCTTCTGCCTTTGCCCAATCTTCTGGGTCAATAATAAACATATCTTTTGGATCTTCTGCAATATTTTTACAAGCAAAATAAGTTTCTTTCCCTTTAACAACAACTAATAAACCACAAGATTCATAGGGGTCTTCACCCTTTGCATGAGAGAGAGCTTTATCTTTCCAAGTCATGAATAAAACGACCCAATACCAGGGAACTCGTCAGGCAATACTTGTCTTTTAGGTAAACGAACACCCATAACATCTATTTTCGCAGCTAGTTCAAATTCAACAATCTCTCTTGTTTCTGATGACTTACGATCAATCACATAAATCTCATCTGGAAATAACGCAGACGTATCAGGTGTGTAAGGGCTATTGCTACTAGGAAAATTAGCAGCATCTAAATACCTTAAAAGCGTTCGCCTTCTTGTTACTTTTGCACCCTCTAACCCCATCGATAAAGTTAAAAGAATCGTTGTGAATGTTCCTAAAATGTTGCTAACTCTAAGAGTTGGTCTTGGTAATTGCTTACCGTTATATTCAAAGCCTTCAGCTTCGATGGGCATCCTTGTATAAGTTTGACCGTCAAAAATAATATTCCCATTTGCATTTTGATTTGTACCAGCATGAAAACGATAAACAGTACTAGCCCCGTGAATGGTCGAACTTAATTCAAGAATAAAAAGCTCAATAATTGAACTTGGATTTGCCTTTTGTAGCTCACTAACAGGAACAGCCATTAGGGTTCAAACACCTCTTCAAATGTCGCTGTAATAGTTGCGTAACCTGCCATATCGATTTGTTTGGTCCAATCAAGACAAATATATTCACCAGAACTTGATTCGTTTGGTGGGGTCCAAGTAAAGCAATCCGCGTCTGAAGCTCTCGCATCAAGGAACGTTTCAATCGTGTCAGACTCCGCTTCAGTTATGTTTTTCCAAGTTGGGTTCCATGTCTTAGCGTTTTGATTCATCCCAAAACTAATTCTGGCTTCATAACCATCAGCAAATTTAACCCGTTTAAGATTGGGTCTTGATGTTTTAGAAATCCCGTAACTTGCAGCAGGTGAGGTAGGAAAAGTAGCCATAATTAAGCAGCGCTAAGTACGCCCCCAGGTCGTTTTTGTTTTACTAATTCTTGTTTAACTGCTGCTGATATTGCACGACCTAAAGCCGCCGCCTGTCCTTGATCTCCTTGTACTTGTGATTGTCCTTTTGCATCTACGTTAACAACAACAGAAGTATTACCTAATTGATTGTTTGGGGTGATGTGACCACTAGAAAGAGGTGTAAACATTTCTGGTCCACGTTCACCGACTAAATAACTTCTACCTGCACTAGTTGGACCGCCCATTGCTCTTTTCAATTTTGGAGCTGGTGGACCTGAGAAAGTATTACCACCGCTAAATAAACTCCCAAACCAATTAGTAAAAGGTGCCATGATTGTTTGTTGAATAGCGATGCGGATCATATCTCTGATAATGCTGTTTGCTAAATCCTTAAACGCAAGCTTTCCCGTCATCACAAAATCAACCAACGTATCCTCCATTTTTTTAAATGAATTAGTCACCATCGTGGTAACCCTCGTTGCTATATCTCCTAAGCCTTCTTTATATTTTTTCAATCCATCAGTTGCTCCTTTTTTCCATTCATCGTTTAAGTTTTTAACTGAAGTTTTTAAACCATCAACTCTATTTCTATATCTACCAATAAACTCGCCAGTTTGTTCAGGGTTTTCAATCCCTAAGCCCTCAGATAATGATGGGGGGTCTTTAGGACCAACCAAAGTACCCAAATCATTTAATTTATTTAATGGACCTGAACTAAATTTGTATAAAAGTTCAAGGGTTTGTTTAAAACCAGGTGCGCTAATAATATTAGTCAAACTCTCTGTAGATTCAGTTAAACCATTTACAAGGGCTAAGATCCTCTCCATATTGTCGACAATCGCAGCAATCTTTAACTCATCAACTGCAATCCTTAAATTCCTAAATTGTTGTTCCGGCCCTTTCATTGCCTCGGTCAACTTATCGGCTCCCTCCGTTCGCAGTCGTTCTAACGCAGGCAAAATATAATCAATTGTGACCTTCCCTTCTTTCGCAAGATCTCTCATTTGACCGACAGGAACACCCATCTCTAAAGCTATCGCCTGAACAATCGCAGGAGTTTGCTCAAAGACACTATTTAATTCTTGCCCTCTTAAAACGCCTGTTCCTAATGCCTGGGATAATTGCAAGAACGCGCCGGATGCTTCAGAAGCAGTCGTGCCACTTAACTTTGCCGCCGTATTAAATCCTTCATAAACAGTTCTAATGTCTTCTAGTTCTAAACCAATCGGCCTTAAACGTGCATAGATTTGTGCAAATTCCTTATTAGCATTTGTCTGACTTATTCCGAATTTATTAGCTGCTTCAGTTGCTGCGTTCTGAACACTTGCTAAATCATCAAATCCTTGTGAGAGTAATTTTAATCTTCTTTCAGACTCAGCTCTTTGAACAGTGACATTTAAGGCATCTTGAACAACCCTTAACGAAGCATAAGCCTTTGCTAAATTATCAACAGTTAAACGTACATTCTTAACCCGACCAGCCAAACCCTGCATCGAGTTGCCGAGTCTATTTATTGCTTGCTTACCAATCGTCTTAACCGACAGAAGCATTGAAAACTTAGCGGCCATTATTTCTGCTCCTTATTCATGATTTCAATGGCTCGGATTTCCATTACTTGTAAATCATCAAGCACCGTCTTGAGGTCATCATACTTGTAAATATTAGCCAAAGCTATTACTGACTCATAGCAAAAACCTGTGACTTGCCCTAGACCTCCAACCCTCCATTGAGTTTGGCAACGCATGAATAAATCTAAAGCATCCTCATGCTCTGGCCATAATAAAAAGTCCTCCTCGTCCTGTTCAGGTAAAATGACACCAAACGCCTCTGCTGCTGCCTCTAATCCACTCCGATTTTTTTTATTATTTTTAAAAATATAATCAACACAGCCCGTTAGTTTTTTCTTTTAGCTCCCTCGATTGATGAATAAAAAGCCTCTGATATAAACTGTGCAACCCTTGGTACATTTAACAACTTCTTTTTATTAGCCTCTGAAAACTTCTCCTCATTGCCATCGTCATCTTCTATCCCCTCCCAACCAACGAGTACCTCTTTACATAAATCAACAGCGACTAATTTACCTTTAGTTATTAATTCATTAATTTCTAAAATACGTGTTTCAGTTAAGCGCTTAAATTCAGCATCAAATTTAGTCTTTTCATATTTCCCACCATCGATTGGTATCTGAACAGTAACAGGCCATTTATATGTCCCAGATTGATTGAGCCTTAATCCCATTCATTTATTACGTCTAAATAGCAGGGTAAACCCTTAAGATTACAAACGCAATGTTTAATGGAATTTTAATTCAAACTCATCATCGCCACTATTAGGTAAAGCCCTGTAACCAATATCTAACATCTGATAACCTTCGTTCTCTGCTTGTGCAATTGTCTCCAACTGAGTTTGACTTGCGGTAAATGTGATCTTATTCCCTGCTGTTTGACCATGTTGCAGCGTTAAGTTTCCTGTAGCTGTTGAATTAACAATTGAATAATAATTTTTTGTTCCTAATCCAATCGATTCCATAGAAACACTTCCAGAACTTGCGCGATCTGTAATTCTTACTTTTTTAGTACTACTAACTAATTCGGAATAATAAAGATTGTTATTTTGCTCAAAACTAAATGACTGCAATGAACCTGCATAAGAATGGAGCTGAAAAGCAGTTGTGTTTGTGCTATTAGCAACTTTTGGAGCTAGTTGAGCATAAGTCGGAGTTAATATTGCTGTTGCTGTGGGGGAATTGTATAAACCAAGAAAGTTAAATACAAATTTAGGTGTATCGGCTGCCTCGATTTGGTATGTAAAACTTCCTCTTGCCCCTGTCAATTTGTGGAGTGAGCCATCTATATAAACCCCAATTGTCAAACTATCAGCCGTTTCTAAATTCGTCTCTGGTGAATATACGTTTTGACTTGCTGTCGATGTTTCTATTAAACCGCACCCAAGTAAAAGATCTTTGTAATCTGGCGATTGCCCTGCTGTGCCTGATGGCGTTGCTTCCACCGTTAGGCTTAAGCTCACGTGTGTATTACTTTGAATGAAAGGTCGAGAACCATATTTTCCGTCAATCGTGCTTCGATCTATTACCGTTGAAGCAACAGGCTCTATAGATACATCAGTACATAAAACAGCATCCGTACCAGCTAATGTTGCCGCCGATGCATAAGAGCTTTCTTTTTTGGCTGCTACCAGCGACTCCTTTTCTCTTAAAACAGCCATCTACAGAATCAAAACACTATGACTACATATTAACTATTTTAAAATTTAGAATCTAAACCGAAGCCAAATTATTGTTTAAAGTTCGATATTTTAATTGATACGAACAAGTCACAACGCCACCTGCTTGGTCTGCATCAAAATTCTCATTAGTACATCCAGTGGGAATAATATCCATTAGATAGCCTCCAAGCGTTGAATCTGTCATCAATTTCGTATGCAGACTCTCTACTATCGGATCGGCAATCTCATCAGGAGTATTACCTCTGACAATTACAGCCACTTGTACATCTAAAGACCAGTCAAGAGTCGCCAGGGATGTGGTTTGCGTTGCTGTGTCGTTTGACCAGGAGATAAGCAAACAAGGACTCTCAGCCCTGCTTACTGCTGTTACGCGTGACCTGTAGATTTTCGTACCAACTGAAGTTGTCCCAGCAAGGGCAGCCTTAGCAGCATCTAAAATATTTTCTCTTCTTGTTGTCATGTTTTTTGTACTGATAAAACTGTAATCAGGCCATCATCTTCTTGATCTGCCATTCGTACCGTATAAGCCACAGAATTTATAGTGATAGCGTCACCACTTTTTAAAGTTCCAAAATCACTGGTTTTGCACCTAAAAGCATAATCGATATATAAAACCTGATCTCCAACAGCAATATTTGTGGGTTGGTCTAAATGGCCTAACCCATTTGAATTTCCACTCGTCGCACTTACTGCAGACGAATCACTGAAGAAAACATCTAAATCATCACTTAGGGACATCTGCTGTTTCTACCTTTTTCTTTGCTTTTGGTTTTGGTGGACATGCCGGAGCAGTTGGTGCCTCTTTTGCACGACCAACTTTAATTAATTCTTTTGCAGCTAAATCAGAAACGTCAAAAGTTTGACCGCTTTCTAAATGCTGACCATCTGCAGAGCAGGTTTTTGTGATTAAAACTTTCATAAAAAAGAAGGGGCCGTTGCCGACCCCTAATCGATATTAAGTAGTGATGTCGGCAATAGTACCGAATGAAACTGGATTTCTTACTGCTACGTCCATGGTTAAGATTCCACGGATTGAAGTAAGAGCCTTGCTGAAGTCATCAGCATCCTCACCCACAGTTATTTCTAAACCGCCGCCCCATGTTCCCATGATGCACTGAGAGAAATCACCATAAACAATCGCAGAACAAACGCCTGAACTAGATCCTTTAGTTAGATTTGATGGGACTTGATTTGATGGAAGAACACCATAGCCATTTAGAACAGCTGGAGTACCACCACGACCAATCGCTGAAAGATCAGAGTTATAAAGGAATGCACCATCACCTGCTGCAGATCCTCCGGCTCTCAATTTCTTGAGCGCTCCCATCACTTTGTAATTGGTCAAATAACGCACTGCATTTGGATTTACAGCACCGTTATCTTCCATGACGGCTGTTTCTAGATCAACAATTTTTTCTAGAGTTACAGCACCGCCATTTGTACCAATAGCAACTGAATTAATTCCAGAAGTTCCCATGATGCCTGTTGGCTGACCTGAAGAACCAGAACCATTCAGGATCGCACGATCCATTTCTAGCTGTAGACCATCACGCAAATCTGATCTAATAAGCTCTTCAATTCCAGGAGTACCCTGTAAAAGAACCTGTCTAGAGTGCTTTTGAATTGCCGCTAGGTTTTTCGGAGAAAGCGAGATTTGATCAAACGTACTGTTTGAAAATGTGATCGCCGTAGTTTCAGAACTTAACCAATAAGTAGAGCCAACTCCGCTGCGTCTTGGGATAGCAACGTCTCCAACTAAACCATTCATTGTCTTTACACCAGCCTGAAGCATTACAGACTGATTTCTTAAAGCCTCAATGAAATCACCAGCTAAAAGATCAGTGGCGACAATGTTACCTCCAACGTTTGCCGTTCCAGCCACGTAAGTAGCTCGTTCTGAAAGTGCTGTGAAAGGTACAAAGAAACTCTTCTCTGAAGAACGCTTATGTCCTTTGTTCTCTACTTCGCGAGATAGCTCACGAACATAACCAGCTTCTCTACTTGACCAATCATTAGTTAAGAGAGAACGGATACCAGCAGATATCTTATAATCACATTGCTCTTTTTCATTTAGCTCTACAGGAGCAACTGATTCAACAGGCTTTTTAGCAATAGCAGCTAATGCCTTTGCACGAGTTTCTTCAATACTCATGCCGCTATCTTCTGCTGCTTTTGCAAGCTCTGGAAGACTATGTGTCGCACATAATTCACGAATAGATGCAACTCTGGCGCGTTCTTTGCTAAGGACAGATTTCTCTGCTTCAGCACGCACCACTTCGAGATCGGGAGTGGTAGACATTTCTACTTTTGTTTCTATAGGAGGACAAGGTGGTGCGACAGTTGTCGCGTCAGCGTTACTTGAACGCTCTTTAGCCATATTAGATGATTTATCTGTGTCAGACGTAGGCTTAGCAGATCGGCCTATTCCAACGGAGGGGTCTGCAGCCAAGCTACAGATACTGACTTCGTGCGGACACCAGTCAACGGCTCTGTATTGGTTGTCGCCATCTTCCTCAGTTTTTCTTATTGAATACCCAGTAGAAACACCTCTCAGTATGCCTTGCTGGACATCATTAAAAACTTCAGAAGGAAATGGATTATCAGAAAAGCGAACTTTCACGTAGCCACGCTTATCTTTTAAATAAGCAGATTCGACTACTCCGATGGGTTTATCTCTGTCGTGATTAAACAACAAAGGAGCCGCATCTTTTAAACGAGTTAAGTCTACGGAACTCTCGCGATGGTCCAGGACTTCAATCCCTAGATAACCACGATCAACTCCTAATTCCGAGGAAAAGGGAAACTCTACAGTTCGTGCTTCTTTGTCAATCTTAAATTTGACCGATTTGGGTTCAGCACGAATTTCAAGTTTCTCTTCTACATCACGAGCCTCCATTGTTTTTAGGTTTAGTTTTCTCTTCTACTTTAACAACTCCATTTTGCGTAGGGATATCAGGATTACTATCAAAGACCAGTTTTAGCTGTTCTGCTTGGTCAACCTCTACCTTTCTCGCATTCATTAGTTCTTCAATATCCATGCTTCCCATTTCACTTATCACCTGTGCTTGCGTTTTAAATCCAGCCTTTACTGCATCTCTTGCAGCAGCAATCTCCTTTTGAGGATCGACGAATGCCCAACCTCTGAAAAGCCATCTAACTTTTTTAAATCTTTCTGGTTCTGCTTCAAAACTTCCTAGCTCTAAATTACCGCTTAAAACAGCTAATTCGATCCAATTATCAAAGATTGGTTGATAAAAACGCTCTTGTAAAAAGCCCTGAATTGTTCGGTAATGATCGCGATCTTCTATAAGGCTTAACCTTGACGACGAATAGTTGGTTTGACTGAAGTCACGACTCACACTCTCATACGAAACTCCGCATCCACTCGCTAACGCACGCAACATTGCGCGAAGAAACGGTTCAAATTCTCCATTAGGAGCATCCATCTGTGGAACATGAACGGATTCCCCTGGAGCGAGGTACTTCCAGACTCCTGGCTGAAAATCTGTTACACGTTCATCTTCATAAACCTCCTCACCTACAAGTTCGCCTTCTGGTGAACTAATAAATCCTTGAATACTTGATGCGGCACGCGCCCTAATAACGCTGGCCTCCTGAAATCCCGCTAAGTGGTGAAGATCTTGCAGTGCGCTTGCTAACCAACTAACGCCTCTTGTCTGGCCAGGTCTATCGGCAATAAATAAATGCAAAATCTCGTCAGCAGGCAAAATCATGTGCTGCGTTTGACCTTGAGGAACAGGGAAAGGACTGTCCCCAGGATGCTGTTTGAAAAATGCATATCTTCTAGCCCTCTGGAACTCATCCCTTTCTATTCCCATCCTCCAGACGTTTTTCTTCGATAGAAGTGAGCCTGTGTACTCATCATCCAGCTGATCACTTTCCAGAAGTTCCAAGGCAAATGGCGTTGTACTTCGACCAAAGGGCTTTTTAATACAACGAACAAATACTTCTCCACTTTCAAATAGAGATTTAACTATTAGACGACTTATATCGTTTAGAGAATCACGCCCATTAGCTGAACAGGAATCATGGCGACACCAATCCTTCCACGCTTTTTCAATAGCATCATTAATTTTAGGGTCTAATTTTCCACCCCTTAGTTTTCTTACATCACTTTGGATACGAACACCAGTTCCTATTACGTTCTGAACAATTGACCTTTGTGCTTGGCGAGCATATACGTTATCTCTGCAAACTTGACGAGATCTTTGTCGAAGTTTTTTATTGCTGGATTTAATCTCACTATCAGCACTTGTACCAGCAGCAAGCCAACTAAAAGTTAAACGAGAAGAATTTGCTCCAGCATAGTTACGTCTTCTTGGTGGATTTAAGAGTGCAGGCTTTTCTATCTCAGAAGCAAATAAGCCTTTCCAAGCATTAATAATTCCCATTAGAAGCGAACAGCGAGATTTCTAGGGTTGCCGAGACCCTGCTTTTGTAATTGTGCTTGTTTATCTCTATTGCAAACAGCTTTCAATTCAGCCAATCGAACCCTTAAGTCATTCATGTGAACACGCTTAAATGTTCGATTGCCGATTGTGTATTCTTGGACTCCGTCATTGAATTTCCTTAATGCAATGGCGATATTATCTCGATCAATTTCATTCTGCGTTCGAGTTTCAATAACTCCTGCGGTTCCGCTATAACTGAGCGTTTGTTTTACTTCGACATCACCAGATCCGATTTTATATTTATCACTGCCTTTACTTAATATCGCTTCCCATGCCCATCTCCCCTCGTTAAAGCCTGCGCTATCGGCTGCTGAAACAACTAATTCCCATCCACTATTGTGAGCGCTACCCACAATTGTATGAGCACCAGCAACTGAACTTCTAAGGTAATAAGTCAGAGTCCAATCAGTACTAGTTGCCGTTTGATCAAAAGGAACGATTGCCGATGGATCTCTCCATGTGATTGTCGTCCCTGCCGGAAACTCTGACGGTATATCTGAGGACCAAGCCATTTTAAAAACTTACCAACTATGAACAAAACCCTTGTTAGGGGATTGCTTTGATTTTAGAGGTTTTTTATTCGTAGGGTTTGCAGCTTCTTTTAGTCGTTCTTCAAATTGCTGCCATATTGTTCTGCGGTCATAACGCATATATAGGCAATTTAATGCTGCATAAGAATAAACAAGAGTGTCTAAGCTTTCGTTTCTAGCGTTTGGTTTTTTCACCCATTCTCTATGAGCAAAGCCTCCTCGGTCATGTCTCATTACTTGTTTCTCTGCCGTCAGCTGTTCAAAGTA
>VTLG01010807.1_pt1 | contig 11145 bp, 12 predicted proteins | sample 4694571 | NCBI WGS metagenome assembly VTLG01 (sample SAMN12604809, study PRJNA352737) | marine metagenome | biome: ENVO:00000447; feature: ENVO:00000209|ENVO:00000569|ENVO:01000036; material: ENVO:00002151; isolation source: viral sequences binned using virsorter ... | reverse complement strand
CTACTGATGTGCATTGGTCTGAAGTTCCTGGTAGAGATGCTGTATGGAAAGAGCAAACTATTGCCAATACTTCTGAGGAACAATTTAAGATTGAGTTTGAGTGTGAGTTCTTAGGATCTGTTAATACTCTTATCAATGCAAGTAAATTAAAAACTCTTGTATATGAGGAACCTAAGAAGAGAAATGCTGGACTTGATATTTACGTAGATCCACTACCAGAACATAATTATATAATTACGGTTGATGTTGCCAGAGGATTGGGTAATGATTATTCTGCTTTCTTAGTATTTGATATAACAGAATTTCCTTATAAGGTTGTTGCCAAATATAGGAATAATGAAATTAAACCAATGCTATTTCCTAATGTTATTTTGGATGTGGCAAAAGGTTATAATGAAGCATATTTATTGATAGAAGTAAATGACATAGGAGATCAAGTAGCAAGTATTCTTCAATATGATTTAGAGTATGAGAATCTATTAATGGCTACAATGAGAGGTAGAGCAGGTCAGATAGTTGGGCAAGGATTTTCAGGTAAGAAAACTCAATTAGGAGTTAGAACCACATCTGCGGTCAAAAAATTAGGATGCTCTAATTTGAAGACTATGCTTGAGGATGATAAAATACTTTTATGGGATTATGATATTATTTCCGAATTAACTACATTTGCTCAGAAACATAATTCATTTGAGGCAGAAGAAGGTTCTAATGATGATTTAGCTATGTGTCTGGTTATATTCTCATGGTTATGTGCACAAGATTATTTTAAGGAGATGACTGATAATGATGTTCGTAAAAGAATTTATGAAGATCAAAAAGATCAGATAGAACAAGATATGGCCCCATTTGGATTTATTGCCACAGGATTGGAAGATGAGAGTTTTGTAGATAAGGACGGAGATACATGGCATGTAGACGAATATGGGGATAGATCTTACATGTGGGATTATCAATGATAAAAAAATGCATGTAAAAAAGATAATTTAATAAATATTTCTAGAATAAATTTGGACTGCGAGGGTAATTAAGATGCCGCTAAATCTAGCATCTCCTGGAATTCTGGTTAAGGAGATTGATTTAACTCTTGGGAGAATTGATCCGACATCAGATAAATTAGGTGGAATTGTAGGCCCTTTTGCAAAAGGACCAGTAGGAACTCCTACACTTATCACTACTGAAAACGACTTATTAAATACATTTGGACAACCATATGATACTGATAAGCAATATGAAACATGGTTAACAGCATCATCATATCTGGCATATGGTGGAATTTTAAATGTTGTAAGAGCTGACGATTATAACACAACTACAGCAGTGGGTCTAAAGAATGCTTTTGTAGGAACTGCTTCAAGTATAAGAGTGAAGAGTGCAGAGAATTATGAAGAATTAGGATATGATCAGAGTCCTATTGCAGGTGCAACTGTTCTTGCGAGAAATCCTGGAACATGGGCAAATGATATTAGAATTGGAATTATTGATGGCAGAGCAGATCAGACTATTGGTATTGCTACTACAGGTGCAACTTCATTTAGTGATACAGTATCTAACTTAAGTGGTACTTTGGTAGGTTCTGCTTCTACTATTTCATTTGATAGTACGACTAGTATTACTGTTGGATTAGAAGTTAAATGTGATGTTGCAGGTGTTGTTGCAGCAGGAACCACTGTTCTTGCAGTACCTGGTGGAGGATCTGCTGGTATTGTTACCATCTCTACTTCATCAGCATCAAGTGTAGATTTAACAACAACATTTGATTTTGGAACCACTACCACTGTTACTGCAGATTTAGCAGTTGGATATGGAATTACTCAAGCAGTTCCTGCAGGAACTATTGTTTCTAAAACAGGAGTTGGTGCTGGTACTACTGAAGAACTTGATGGATACTTTAAGGGTATTATTACTGAAATTGGTACTGGAGAAGTAGGAGTTAAATTCCTAAGTCATGTTAATGCATTTTCCACAGAAACTGCTCAATCTTATAATAGCATTTATCAGTTTAGTACAGATTCTACAGTTGCTATTCATTCTACAGGTCAGACAACTTCATACGGATCTACCGCAGTTACAAGTTCAGTAGATTGGTTTGATCAGCAAACACTTGACCTCACAACTGCAACAGTTGGTGGAGCAACTACAACAACCACAGTAAAATGGAATACTCTTTCAGAGCGTCCAACAACATCTGAATATGCAGCTGCTAGAGGTGCAAGATTTGATGAATTACATGTTGTGGTAATAGATGGTAAAGGAACTATCAGTGGAAATGCTGGAACGATTCTTGAAAAACACTTAAATCTTTCTAAGGCAAAAGACGCTGAGTTTTCTGTAGGATCACCTCAATGGTGGAGAAAATATATTGAAACTAATTCAACAAATATCTTTGCTGGTGGAGAACCTGCAGGAGTGGTAACTACTGGATATAGTTCAGGATTTACTCTTGCTGGTGATACTGGTTGGGATCAAGATGCTGAAGGTATTATCTTTGGTTCAATTGGTAATCTGAATACAGTATTAAAAGATGGTAAGGATTATGGTGGTATTTCTACCATTACTTCAACTGGAGCACTTAATTCTGGATTAGATGACTTAGTTACTGGTTATGGATTATTTGAGAATGATACTAATGTTGATGTAGATTTCTTATTGATGGGATCTGCAAAAGAAGGGCAAAATGAAGCAAGGGCTCTTGCAACTAAATTGATTGCGGTTGCAGAGTTGAGAAAGGATGCAGTTGCATTTATTTCTCCTTATAGAGCATCTATGATAACTGACAATCCTAGTCAAGAAACCGTGGATGTTGTTTTAGGTGATTCTAAAATTACTGATAATGTAATTAATTTCTTTGAACCTATAACTTCTTCATCATATGCTGTATTTGATAGTGGATACAAGTATATGTTTGATAGATTTGCAAATACATTCAGATATATTCCATTAAATGGTGATATTGCTGGATTATGTGCTAGAACGGATATTAATGCGTTCCCTTGGTTCTCACCTGCAGGTACTGCTAGAGGTGCTATTCTTAATGCTGTTAAGTTAGCATACAATCCAAGTAAGGATCAAAGAGATCGTCTTTATTCTGCAAGAGTTAATCCTGTAATTTTCTCACCTGGTGCTGGAATTGTATTATTTGGTGATAAGACTGCATTTGCTAAAGCATCTGCATTTGATAGAATTAACGTTCGTAGATTATTCCTCTTCCTTGAAGATGCAATTTCTGCTGCTGCAAAAGATCAACTCTTTGAATTCAATGATGAAATTACAAGGACTAACTTTGTAAACATTGTTGAACCTTTCCTACGTGATGTTCAGGCAAAACGAGGAATTACTGATTATGTTGTTATTTGTGATGAAACAAATAACACCGCCGCAATTATTGATGCAAATGAGTTTGTGGCTGATATATACATTAAGCCTGCAAGATCAATCAACTTCATTGGTCTTAATTTCATCGCCACTAGAACTGGCGTTGCATTTGAAGAAGTAATCGGTAACGTTTAATAGAGGTTTAAAAAAATGCCAAGCCGTGTTCAACAAAATAGCATTCCTTTAAGGAAGATTAGCGATTTTAAAAGTAAGTTAACTGGTGGTGGTGCTAGGCCGAATCTTTTTGAGGTTGAGTTAGCGTTTCCACAAGCAGTTGCAATAGAAAATGATGTCTTACAAAAATCAAGATTTTTAGTTAAGGCAGCAGCACTTCCTGCATCTACCATTTCACCAATTGAAGTTCCATTCCGAGGAAGGATACTTAAAATTGCAGGAGATAGAACATTTGAGACATGGACAATTACTGTTCTCAATGATGTTGATTTTGTTATTCGTTCTGCTTTTGAGAAGTGGATGAATATCATTAATAGTATGGAAGATGCCACAGGGGTTCAGAACCCTGATGAGTATCAAAAAGATGCAATGGTTCATCAGTTAGATCGTGATGGTGGTATTCTTAGATCTTACAAGTTCTGGGATATTTTTCCAACTAATATTTCCACAATTGACCTAAGTTATGAGACTACCGATACTCTAGAAGAGTTTACTGTAGAGATGCAAGTTCAGTGGTGGGAAGCATATAAAGGTACTTCACCTGCGGCTGGCGGTGAAAATATCAGATAAATAGTGCTATAATAGGTAAAAAGATTATACAATGGCAAGACTTTTTGGCTTTTCTATTGAAAAAGAAAAGAAATCCCCTGGAGTAATATCCCCCGTTCCTCAGAATAATGAGGACGGGGTTGATAATTATATTTCCAGTGGATTTTATGGTTCCTATGTGGATATTGAAGGTGTCTACAGAACTGAATATGATTTGATAAGAAGATATCGTGAGATGGCATTGCATCCAGAAGCGGATGGTGCCATTGAAGATATTATAAATGAAGCAATTGTCAGTGACTTATATGACACTCCAATTGAGATTGAATTATCTAACTTAAATGCAAGTGATAAACTTAAAAAAGCAATTAGAGATGAGTTTAGAAATATAAAAGATATATTAGATTTTGATAAAAAATCACACGAAATACTTAGAAATTGGTATGTAGATGGAAGATTGTATTATCTAAAGGTTATTGATGTCAAAAACCCAGAAGAAGGAATACAGGAATTAAGATATATTGACCCCATGAAAATGAGGTTTGTTCGTCAAGAAAAGAAGATGAGCAAAGAAGATGCAATGAAGGTTAAGATGAATGGAGAAAAAGATGATGCAAAAATTGTAGCTCCTGAAATTGAGGAATATTTTGTATATACACCAAAGTCTAATTATCCATCAGGAATGGTTAGTGGTAGTGGAGCATCTAAGGGTGTAAAAATAGCAAAAGATTCTATCACTTATGTAACATCTGGTTTAGTTGATAGAAATAAAGGAATTGTTCTTTCTTATTTGCAGAAAGCAATTAAAGCCCTTAATCAACTTAGAATGATTGAGGATAGTCTTGTTATTTACAGATTATCAAGAGCACCAGAAAGAAGAATTTTTTACATTGATGTAGGCAATCTACCAAAAGTTAAAGCAGAACAATACCTCAGAGAGGTAATGAGTCGTTATAGAAATAAGTTAGTATATGATGCTAACACTGGTGAAATTAGAGATGATCGTAAGTTCATGTCTATGATGGAAGATTTCTGGTTGCCTAGAAGAGAAGGTGGTAGAGGAACTGAAATCACAACACTTCCAGGTGGACAAAACCTTGGAGAACTTGCTGATATTGAGTATTTCCAAAAGAAACTTTATAGAGCACTTGGTGTTCCTGAGTCTAGAATTGCTACAGATGGTGGATTCAATTTAGGTCGTTCATCAGAAATCTTAAGAGATGAACTTAAGTTTTCTAGATTTGTAGGACGTTTAAGAAAGCGTTTTGCTCATATGTTTACAGATATGCTTAAGACTCAATTGATTCTTAAAAATATTGTAACTCCTGAAGATTGGGATGATTTGAGTGAACATATTCAATATGATTTCATTTATGACAATCAGTTTGCTGAATTAAAAGAAACTGAGATGATGAATGAGAGATTAGGAACTCTTGCTACTATTGAACCTTATATTGGAAGATTCTATTCACAAGAATGGGTTCGTAAGAATGTTTTACGTCAAACTGATGGGGAAATTATAGAACAAGATGAACAGATAGAAAAAGAAATAAAAGATGGAATTATTCCTGATCCTGCCGCTATGGATCCTATAACTGGTGAACCATTACCAGCAGAAGGTGAAATGGATATGATGGGTGATATGCCATTAGAAGCTGATGGTGCAATCACTAATGGTCAGATGGGAAAAGACATCAAGAAAGCAGAGATATAAATAAAGAATAGGATTATATTAATTTTCATGGAAGAAATTGTCAATTTGATTGCTACTGACTCTTCAGCAGCAGATATTAGTGATAGAATGAAAGATGTTCTATTTACGAAAGCAGCAGGAAAGATTGATGCTCGTAAACCAGAAGTAGCACTTTCTATGTTTGATACTAGTACACCTGAAACTGTAGAAAACACCGAGGATCAAGAATAATGTCTCAACTTATAAAAATACTTGACTCAGCTACTGCTGTATCACCTACTGCGGGTGCGGCAACCACTATAAATGGTTCTAGATGTGTACGAATATCAAATAAATCTACAGGAATTGCTACTATTGGTATATCAACAGCTGTAGGTGCAGGTTCAACACAATATTTTGCTATGCAAGGAAATACAACAGTATTTTTTCAGAAAAAAGCTACTGACGTTGTTTGGGCACAAACTGGTATTAGTTCGAATACTGCAGTAGAAGCAAATAACGTAGGATTTACTAATTAAGAAAATGAAACTCATTACCGAAGAAATTTCAAGCGTTAAGTTTATCACCGAAGGAAAAGGTGCTAAAAAGAAAATGTATATTGAAGGAGTTTTCCTGCAAGGAGATCTCAAAAATCGTAATGGGAGAATGTATCCTGTAGCAACTCTTGCAAAAGAAGTGGGAAGATATAGTGAGTCATTTATTAAAAAAGGTCGTGCACTTGGTGAACTTGGTCATCCAGATGGCCCTACAGTGAACCTTGATCGTGTATCACATAAAATTACTTCTCTTAGACAAGAGGGAAATAATTTTGTAGGTAAGGCACAACTCCTAGAAACCCCTATGGGTAAGATTGCAAAATCTCTTATTGCAGAAGGTGTAACTCTTGGCGTTTCTTCACGTGGTATTGGAACACTAAAAGAAGATCGTGATGGTCTTAAGGTTGTTGGTGAAGATTTTCAGTTAGCAACTGCTGCTGATATAGTCGCTGATCCTTCAGCTCCTGATGCTTTTGTGAATGGAATCATGGAAGGAAAGGAGTGGGTTTGGGAAGGAGGAATTCTTCGTGAACACTTTGTGGATGAGACTAAAAAAAGAATTAATACCCTAGTTAGTCAAAAAGCACTTGAAGAACATAAGATAAATTTATTTAACGATTTTTTATCAAATCTTTAAGTTCTATAAATAAATACAGATTAATATAAAAATATCTAAACAAATGTCCGTTGGTAACAATTTACAAGAAATGGAAAACGTAGTAAACAAAAACGCTGCACCTGCTGAACCAATGCACAAGGGCCCTCAAGAGAACACTCCTGGTAGTGCTACTCCTGGCCAAGGTGCTATTGAGGATTTAGGCGGCCCAACTCCAGAGAACTATAAGGTTGATAACGATTCAGCCAAGTTAAAGACTCCTGGTAAAACTCTCAAGCAAGTCAGAGATGTTGTTAATAAAAATGCAACACCTGGTGACCAAGCAATGCCTACCATGAAAAAGGAGGAAGAGGAGAAACCTGAAGATCAGGTGGTATCTGAAGAGGAAACTACAGAAGAAGAGGTTGTTGCCGAAGAAGAAACAACTGAAGAAGAAGTTGTTGCTGAAGATTCAATAGAAATTAATGTTGATGAAGACATTAATGCTCTTATTGCTGGTGAAGAACTTTCTGAGGAATTCCAAGAAAGAGCACGGACAATTTTTGAGACAGCAATTAAAACAAGAGTTGCTGAATTAAAAGAAGAACTTGCTAAAGAGTACGAAACTACTTTAACAGAAGAAATTACGTCCATTAAAGAAGAACTCGAAGATAGAACTGATGCTTATCTAGAGTACGTCGCTGACGAGTGGTTAGAGGAAAATGCCCTCGCTGTCGAACATGGACTTAAAACAGAAATGACCGAATCCTTCTTAGGAGGTATGAAGTCACTATTTGAAGATCATTATGTAACAATCCCTGAAGAAAAATATGATGTACTTAATAGTATGGTAGAAAAACTTGATGAAATGGAGTCAAAACTCAACGAGCAAATAGACAAAAATGTTGCTCTAAATAAGAGATTATCCGAATCGGTTGCTGATGTAATTCAATCAGATGTATCCGAAGGTCTAGCACTTTCCCAAAAGGAAAAACTCGCTTCTCTTGCCAATAATGTTGAGTTTGTTAGTGAAGAAGCCTATCGTGAAAAGCTAGTAACCTTGAGAGAGTCATACTTTCCAAGCAATCCTGGCCAAAGAGACCACTCAGAAACAATTTCAGAAGGAACAGCTGAGGCACCTCAAGTTAATTCAAACTTGATGGAAAGCTATCTTCAGACAATGAATAGAGTCTCTAAAAAATGATTTCTATATTATAGAACAAACTAACTTAAAAAATTTAAAAAGGTAAAATCAAATGCAAGCGTTCAATGCTGAACATCTGCAGGAGAAGTGGGCACCACTCCTAGACCATGATGGTATGGGGGAGATAAAAGATTCTCATCGTAGAATGGTAACCGCAGTTCTCTTGGAGAACCAAGAAAAAATTCTTAAAGAGGAGCAAGAGTTCCTTGGAGAGGCAGCACCTACTAACTCCACAGGTGCTAACATAGCAAACTTCGATCCAGTGCTTATTAGCCTGATTCGTCGTGCAATGCCTAACCTAGTCGCATATGACTTGGCTGGCGTTCAACCAATGAATGGTCCTACTGGACTAATCTTCGCAATGCGTTCTCGCTACAAGTCACAGACTGGCGACGAAGCATTCTACAAGGAAGCAGATTCTGCATTCTCTGGTATTGGTACAGACTTTGCTAACCCATCTGGAGCAGATGATTATGTTGCTGGTTCTGGTAGCGTAAGTGTTGGTTTAGGTACAACTGCTCAGAGAGGTGGCGATCCTGGACTTCTAGATTCTGCTGGTACAGACGGTCAAATCTACAACGTTGGTGAAGGTAACACAACTGCTTGGGCAGAAGCTCTAGGTAGTGATGGTTCACCTCAGTTCAACGAGATGGCATTCTCAATTGAGAAAGTTACCGTTACTGCTAAGTCTCGTGCTTTAAAGGCAGAGTACAGTCTAGAACTTGCTCAAGACTTGAAAGCAATCCACGGATTGAATGCAGAGGCAGAACTTGCCAACATTCTTTCTACTGAGATTCTCGCTGAGATAAACAGAGAAGTTATTCGTACCATCTATAACGTTGCTAAGCCTGGTGCTCAGTCAAACGTTGCTACTGCTGGTACATTCGACCTTGATACCGACTCTAATGGTAGATGGTCAGTTGAGAAGTTCAAGGGTCTTATTTTCCAGATGGAAAGAGACGCTAACGCTATTGCACAGCAAACTCGTAGAGGAAAGGGCAATATGATCCTTTGCTCCGCAGACGTTGCTTCTGCTCTAACAATGGCTGGTGTACTTGACTACACTCCTGCTCTTAACGCTAACCTTAACGTTGATGACACTGGTAATACATTTGCTGGTACATTACAAGGTAAGTACAAAGTATACATTGACCCTTATGCTGGTGGTCAGAACCAAGGACAATTTGGTGCACCTGCAACACTTGGTGGTCAGTACTATGTTTGTGGTTATAAAGGTTCTTCACCTTATGACGCTGGACTCTTCTATTGTCCATACGTTCCACTACAGATGGTTCGTGCAGTTGGTGAGAACACCTTCCAACCAAAAATCGGGTTTAAGACTCGTTACGGAATCGTTGCTAATCCTTTCTCACAAGGTGCTACAACCACTAATCCTGGTGCTATCATCCGTAACTCAAACGTTTACTACAGACGTGTTAAAGTTGCAAACCTCATGTAATTCAGATATTACATATTTACTTCAAGACTCTTCTTCGGAAGGGTCTTTTTTTTGTCCTAAATACTGACAGGAGACCTGTGTTCTATTATGCCTTATCATATCAAAAAAACAAGTATTTTAGGATCTGCTGTTCCTGATGGTGGAGTGGAATATTATACTGGTGAGAATGCTTGGAGTAATGAGTATGATAAAAGAAAAATTTATTCTACTGAATCAGCAGCAAACGCACAAAAAAATACAACCATAACCACAGATCAAGGAATTACTTATCAACCACAATGGTGGAAGAATGCCACAGTTGTAAGTGAATAAATAACAATAAAAGTAGTATTACCATGAAACCAACCCCAAAGGAGCATAGAGAGGCTATTGACCGTCATGCTATAATAGTAGAACATCTCATAAGTGAAGGTTATGCAGAGGATCAAAAGTCTGCAGATAAAATTATCATGGGTATGAGTGAAGAATGGTTCAATCTTATTATTGACTAATGAAAGATTTTGATAGATTTATTGAAGAGGCAGCTGAAAAAAGATGTCCTTCAGGTCAATATTGGTGTAATACCGATAAAAAATGTAAAAAAATTCCACGTGGATACCATGTAGGTGGTAGAGGGTATCTTGAACATGATGATGGTGAGGATGGTAATGGTAAAAAGAATGGCTCTAATGGTAATGGGCATAGTAATGGTGGCAGTGGGAACGGAAATGGTGGTAACGGCAACGGTGGAAATGGTGGAGGAGGCAACGGAGGTTAGAAATGGCACGTAATCCATTAGAAAATCAAATACCTAATAGAAATTTCTTATCTCCTATCGGATTTAAGTTTACTCTTGCCAAAACTCCAAAGGTTGATTTTTTCTGCAATTCAGCTAGAATACCTGAGATTACTTTAGGAACTGCTATACAACCCAGTTACTTAAAGGATATTGATGTACCTGGTGATAAATTACAATATGGTGATTTATCATTAAGATTTCTTGTTGATGAAGAAATGGAAAATTATATGTCTATTCATAATTGGTTAGTAGGTCTTGGATTTCCTGAAACTACACAGCAATATAAAGATTTAGTAACAGAGAGTAATGAAAATTCTAATAGATTTGGCGATGAAGATAGGGAATTAGCATTTAGTGATGCATCTCTTTATATTTTAAATAGTAATTATAGAACTACGGGAATTGTAAAATTTGAAGGTCTATTTCCAGTTTCTTTGACTTCTTTAGACTTTGAGGCGACTGATACTGATATTAACTACTTTACAGCAGAGGCTACTTTCAAGTATACTATATACAATATTTTAGGACCAGATAATAGAACTCCTTTATGAACCTTGATCAAATTCAGGAAATGTGGGAGCGTGATGCTGTCATTGACCCTGATAACCTACATGATGAATCACTAAAAATTCCTCAATTACATTCCAAGTATTATACTCTCTATAATACTATTACTTTATTGCGTGAAAAAGCAAGAGAACAATATAGTAAAATAAGATTAGAAAGATATAATTATTATACTGGGAAAGCAGAACCAGAAGTTTATGCAGAAGATCCATTTCCAT
>VTLG01012592.1_pt1 | contig 11147 bp, 10 predicted proteins | sample 4694571 | NCBI WGS metagenome assembly VTLG01 (sample SAMN12604809, study PRJNA352737) | marine metagenome | biome: ENVO:00000447; feature: ENVO:00000209|ENVO:00000569|ENVO:01000036; material: ENVO:00002151; isolation source: viral sequences binned using virsorter ... | reverse complement strand
CCTAAACTCTCTGACCGTATCCATCTGTGCCTGAATCCATCAGGTGCAGGGGGTGCATCTAGAGAAGATGGAGGAGTCCACACTTTTGGTCTTTCAGTTTCTGACCGTGTTTGACTCGCACGTGAAGTATTTTTGTCTTCTTTTTTCATGTTACGCTCCTTCCGTGAGTTTTATTTGTTTTGCGTATTCTTCGAGTGGCACACCTAATTTTTTAGCTATTGCTACCTGAGAGGGTGTGAGTCTCACAGTTTTGCGTCCTGGTTTTACGCTTCTCTGAGCTGAAGCGACCGACTGTACGGGCTTGGACGTATGCTCTACAGCTCCACCTTTATCAAATTTATTTGAGAAGTCAACTCTTATTCTTTTATCAACTTCATTATAATAATCATCTGATTTAGGATCAAACCCTTCATTTACCAAATCCTTATGGATTTCAAAGGCAGTAAACGTCATGGCTCTGTCTTTACCAAACCATGAATTTCTACTAGCCCATTCTTCCGCTTTAGGATCGGGATCAGGGAGTGCTTGAGGTGTTTGCTGTGGTAATCTTCCACCGTCTGAAAGTTGTTGAGGAGGACTCTCCTCTTCAACAGGTTCCGACTTTCTTTGCTCCAATTTAGCATTTTCAAATGCTAATGAAGCAATTCTTTTATTAGCTTCGACTTGAGCTTCTGCATTTCCAGATTCAATGGCGCTTGCTAATTCTTTTTGAGCAGACTCCATTCCTGTCTTTACATTCTTTTCAAATCTAGACCAGTAATCAGTATCCATTTTTTTAAATGTTTTCTGATCATTTCTTCTTTGATATTCTAAAGCTTGAGCATATTCAGTAGCAGCTTGTTCTCTACGTTCTGCTTCTCTCATCTTACGAGTAAGTTTAGATATACGTGCTTGAACGCCTTTACTGTATTCTTCTAATTTAGAATCATCTGTTTTTGTTTCTGTTTCTGTTTCTGTTTTTTCTACTTCTTTTACTGTTTCTTGTTCCTTGGTTTCTACTACTTCTTCCGCTTTTTCCTCTGGTACAACTACATCCACTTCAGGTCCTGAAGTGTCCAATTCTACCTTTGGATCTTCTTGTTTTATTTTATTTGCTTCTGGCATAGTTCTCCTTTTCTATGTTAGTATTTATGCAAGATATCCTCTGGATTCTTGATGGTTGCCAAAATCTCATCTTCATTTAACAACCTGATTTCTCCACCTTCAATTTGTATACGTGATCCTGCATAACGCGCAAAGATCACCCAATCACCAACCTTGCACCACGGTCCTTCTGGATATCTCTCTTTATCCGTATAACATTGTGGTCCCATAGCTAGTACGTTTCCACACTGTGATGCAACTTGTTGCTTTTCTAAAGTAGATTCATTCATAATGATTCCACCTTTAGTTTTTTCATCCATTTTAAATGGTAAGACTATAAGTCTCCAACCCGTAGGTTCTGGTAATTTTGCTTTTTCTTTGGTAACTTCTTTTTGTTCTTCTGATCTTTTTAAACCAACTAAATCTTTATTTGGTAAGTGAATTTTTTGTGTTGATGTCGACGACGTTTCCTTCATTTTGCTCCTTATCTTCTAGCAGGTTAGAGAGTTCCTGTTTAGTTGCCTCTAGGGCGTTTATTTGTCCGATAATATACTTATATGTTTCCATATTGTCAACCCCACCAGACGTTATAGAGATTGATAATTGATTAATTCTAGTATCTAAAGCTCTGCGTAATTTATAAATTACGTTTTCTAAATTCATATTAAATCTTTATAATATTCCTCGTAGCTCTTATTTGAAACTGGTTTTCCTGCTAAATCACTTTTAATATGTGATCCAATGTATTTTTCCTCTGAAGGATATACAAAGTCAGTTTTTGTTTCGCTTAATATTTTTTCTGGCTGTTTTATAGCTGGTTTTCTTGAATTACCATTAAAGGGTTTATATCTTGGGTTTACCATTATTTTTTCTTTGAAAGTCTATCCCATTCATAAGAAAGCTCTTTAAATTTTTTAGACTCTTTTACTTTAGATTTAGACGCAGATTGTTTAACTTTTAATGAAGCTTTAACACTTGGTGGTACGTTAGCTTTTTTAACACCACTATCAACAGCTTCAACAACCTTATCTTGTATAGCTCTCTTTGTTGTTATATGTGGTGCGATTTTAACAGAAGTAATAGTTGGTGAAACTTTTGATCCACCTGTTAAAGCTGACCATGCTGCTTTACCACCTTTTATCCATTTACTACTCATTATTTTTTTCCTCCACCGTTTCTAAATATTTGTGTACCCTTTATACCAAAAATACTCGCACATACAAGTATCCATAAATTTGTAAACCATGTCGGCAACGCCTGGAAATGTTCAAAGAAAACTTTTATCTTTTCCATAGCAGCCGGGTCATCTGACCAGACCCCATATGCGAGCACCAAAATGGGCAACGTGAGAATCGCTAAAACGACCTCATCCTTATAGTCGTTTTGCCGTGCTTCTAAAAGTTTGCCCTGGTATTCCGTCTCGCCTCGGGCCATTTTAGTAGCTGCCATGTGCTGAGCATCAGCCATAGCCATTTTTGTCTCTTGACGCTTTTTGTAAATATGAGTTCCAGCGTTGAGCGCTAATTTAACAGCACTTAACCACATACTAGAACCAAGTTACTTTAGCTGGTCTTGCTTTTCCTACTTTAGCAGGATTAGAATCTCCTTTAGCAAGATAGCTTTTCCCTCTGAAACTAGTTGCAGATCTAGGGTCAACTTCCTTTTTTTGCTCAGGAATTTTAAATTCTTTTCCGCCTTTTTTATAGTTTATCATAATTATTTACTTATACTCTTTGGTTTCATTTTTGCAAGTTCTAATCTATTCTCATTAGCCATTTCTTGCTTTTCAATAGATGTATCAGCTCTTAATTCAGCTAATTCTTCATTCTGTTGAATTTTTTCTTCATTGATATCTCTATTTTGAACTAGTTTAGCTCTTTCGATATCTTGTTTCTTCTGCATCTCTTGTTGCTTACGCTCATTCTCCATAGCTCTTAAATCTACTTCTCTAGACTTAAGTTTTAACAGTGGATCATGATCAAATTGAGATGTAATCTTCTTCTCTTCCTTCATGAAGTCTTCAGTCATTTCTGCAATCAATACAGCTTTTCTAGCTTCAACAGTTTGTTGCATTTGTTGTAATTGTTGTTGTGCTTGTGGATTCTGTGCTGCTTGTTGTGAAAGCAATTGCATTTGTTGAATCTGTTCTCTAAATTCTAATTGTACTTGTTCAGCAGCCATCAAAGAAATATGTTCTAAAATATTTTTCTGTAAAGAAGCCATAACCATTGGATTATTTCTAACCATATTAGTTGACATAAAATTTAAGTGGGCTGTAACGTGTGCTCTATGATCTTGACCTGGAAATGCTTGAAACGGTTTACCAGCTAATGAATCAATGTGTTCTAAAGATGGATCTTTAGGTTGATTTGGTGGAGGTGGTGGTAAAATTCTATCAATATCTTTTATTCCTAATGCTTCGTACATTTTTCTAAATGCCATATATAAATTATGCATCTTTGGATTAGACATTGCTAATTGAAGACCAGTTTGAGCAAGTGTTAATCTTTGCGACATTGAAAATATATTTGGATCAGCAATTGGTAAAATATCTATTCTTTCATCAAAATCTGTAACTTTAATATTTCTTTGTCCACCTACAACATCATATGGATATTCTGGTGGTAGATACTGTGCAAATACTTTTGACAGTAATTTAAATTCTTGTTTTAGAGCTGAGTATACTCTTTTATGGATTGCTGACATTACCCTTGAACCACGTTCTAAAAGAGCTACGGTCGTACCAACGGCTGCGCCTTGGTTCCCGTCCCCGACCTGCATGTCAGCAATGGACGCGAATCTCTGTCCTGCTGTAACTACAATTCCCATCAACTGCAATAATGTAGCTGAAGGTTCTTTGTATGGTAAAAATACAAATGCATCTTTTAGATTACCACCTGGTGTGTCAACATCTTTAAATTCTCCAGGTTGTATTGGTGAAGCGTCATCTTTAACCCTGACACCTCGTTGTTTAAATCCTGCGGGTAAATTTGATAAAGTCCCTGCGTCTAATAATTGACGGAGAGCAGACGTTGCCGTTCTGCTCAAACCGCCAATCATATGAATGAGTCCAAAGCCATAAAATCCTAGTCCTGGCAGAAATTTGAAGTGGACGAAATATTGGATTTTATTTCTCAGTGGATCATTGGGCGCAAAGTTTCGTCTAATAGACAAAACTTTTTGACTACCTTCCTCGATTGTTACGATGTAAGGTAATTTTATTCCTGTTGGTTGACCATCTTGACCAACATCTTCGAAACCTTCTAAATCTAAATTAACATGACACTCTAATAATGTGTACACGCTTTCCGTTCTTGTAGATTTAGAAGTTCCTTCTAATTCTCTTTTCTTATCTTTTACATTATCCGCTATCACATCTGACATTGGTTTTGATAATTCAATGTCAGAGTAAAAGCCATTGACCTGCTGTTTACGTAAATCATTTTCTGAAATCTTTACGACGTGAACGACTGCTTCCGCATCATCTAATGAGGTAGCTGTATACGGAACGACAAGATCATCCGCAGGTATGAATTTTGAAACGGCTCTTCCTAAAAGATCATCATAATAAACTTTCTTAAAAGTAGAGCCGCTTAGGGGTAGATGGAATAACATTTGATCAAACTCAGGTTCATATTCATTCATTTGATCCATCAATTGATAGTTCATAAAATCTTTAACTCTTTGTGATTGAGCTTCTTTAGCAGGATTAGATAAACCCATAACTTGAGTTCTAACGGGTCCATCTGCTGGTAATAATTCTTTATAAGCTAATGCTTGAAATTGTGTAACTGCTTCAGCGAGTACTGGGTGCGTTGCACCTGAAGCTCCTTGGAAAGGTTCGTTTCTGTTATCATATTTAAATCCTAAAAGATCTAAACCATTTGTATAAGAACTTTCCCAATCTTTTCTGGACATTTTATAGTCCGTGTAATTTTGTCTTAATTGAATTCCAACTGGATCTAAAACTTCTTCTGGTAAAATATCGGCTAGGTTATCAAAGTGAGTGGTTGACTGAGCCTGGTTCACGGCTCTTGGATCAAAATTTACTGTAGCACCACCTTCTTCATCAGGTGTTACTTCTACTGGTTGTCTTTGTTGTTCTTCCGTAACATCAACATCAGTCATTTCCTGTGCGCCAGGAACTTTTATTTCATGTCGAACGTTCGGGAGCGATTTATCTATATCTGCCATTTATACTCCTAGTCATCATTAACATTAATCATTATGGAACGCAAGCCCCCTCTTTCAGGTGGAATTGCATGGGGTTTACGGATTCCAGTTATTCCACCACCCATATAACCTGCTCTGCCACCAGATGCTCCTTCAAATACGTAACTATACTCAGGGAACTTGGTTAAAAAATTCTCTATTAATTCAGGTGGAATATTTTCTTTTGTTATAGTTTGGTCTGGTCCTTCTTTTAATAAATCTAATCTTTTTTGTTTTGCCACTAACTCAGGATTAGTAAATGGTATTTTTTCTCTTGTTTTAATCCAGTTCCATATAGGTCCAGAATAAGGGTCTGCTTGATCCCAAGTTTTTCCTATATTAAATTCATCTACTATTTTAGATTTAATTCTATCCTGTAATGCTGAATAAGATTTTCCTGTTGGATCTGCTGTTTGCCATTTTTGAACAATATCTTCTCCTTTAACCCCAACATCTGCAAGTCTTTTTTCTATTTGTGGTATAATATTTTTAGACCAGTTAATATCTCCTTGCATTTTATCATAATCCAATTTTATAGTTTCTGCTGATTTTTCAGGAGCAAATGCTTTTTTAGGAGCAAAACGTTCCTCCCAAAGTTTTCTAGCTTTTAAATCTTCTAATCTTCCAGTTTCATATTGTTGCATTGCGAGTTGTCCTGAAAGTTTTCCTTCCTGATTAATTAAATCACCCAACTGTGTTAGTAAATCAAACTGACTTCTAACTTCATCAGGAATGACAGGAAGATTCCTGCCTGCTTTACCTTTTGTTTTTGGTCCTAATAACATATTTAAATCTCTAGAGTGTTTTCCAGGAATAAACCATAAACCTTCATTAACTGATTCAGCTAAACTTTTACCTTTTCCAAATTCATTAATTCCAGCCAAAGTAGAATACCATGCTTCTCCACCTACTATTGTTAATGGATTACCCCAACGACCAAATTTTGCAGCGCTATTTAAAATAGATCTTCCTGCAGTTAATGCTTCTTTAGACTTTAAATATTTTGCCATTTGTGGATCTTTCATCACTTCTTGTAAAAACTCTTGGGGATATGCTTCAGCAAATGCTTTGCCACAGAATCCTCCACCACCACTTGAAAATTTAGTTTTACATTTAGGTTTGAACTTACCTTTACTTAATATATCGTGAGTTAATAAAGCTCCCCCTCTTTTAGAATTGGTTACGATTTCTTGGAAAGATGATCCAATTTGTTTTGCTTCTTTAGATCTAAAACCTTTTAAATCTTCTTCAGATATAATTCCCCTATAACCTTTTTGAAATGCGTCACTCATTGTCATTTTAATGTTTCTCTCTAATTCCTTTGCAACTGCTTCTGGGTTTGAATACCTGCTTAAATCATAGATTACTTTTTTTTCTTGAGGATATACAATTTTTCCTAATTTTTCATCAAAAGTAAAATCAGCATAACCTCCAGTTTTTTTATTAAAGTCATCAATAAATTCTTTTATCTTGGTTCCACTAATTTTTCCTTCTTCGTGTTTTTTCAACATTTCAATTAAAGGTAAATCAAAAATATCTTTTTTAATTCTATTAAATTTTCCTGTTGTAAATTGTCCTTTTAATAAATAATTTCTAGGTAGATACTTATAATCTCTCCCAATTGATTTTGCTAAAGTGTGATCAAACTGAACTCCACCAAAAACCTTAGTAAAATTATAACTTGATTTTTTTCCTGCATCTGTTTTTAAATAAGAATCAACTGAGCCTTTGTATCCTTCTTTGTTCATCTGCCCTTTTATAAACACAGTATCTAAATCTCTTACAATTTTTCTAGCTTCTTTTTGTCCTTCTAAAAAATTATTAAGTTGACTAGCTATTTTTTGTGAAGTTCCAGAACCTACACCCCAAACTTTTTTTGCATAATTTGGATTTGTGCTAACTTTACGTAAAACTTCTTCTATCGATTCCAAAGGTTTTCTAACAAGTTGAAAAGATTTAATATGTTCTACTGGGACACCTGCGTTTATTAAAGTATTTCTAGTAATTCCTTTGTGAACTCCTCCTATGGTTTGCTTAGGATCTCCTGGTCTTGGGTAAGATTTAAGAAAATCAAAACCACCTTTTTCATAACCATCTAATAAATAACCTCCCTTACTTTTTAATTTTAAAACCATCTCCTCTGGACCTAGTTCTGCATAAGTACCTGCATTTTTGTTTATGTCAGCAAATAAATTTATAAATTTATTTTTAACTTTAGGGTTATTTTGAATTATTGAAGATTTAAAAACTTCATCTTCTGAAAAGTTTTTTGTAAAACTAAAAACTCCTCTTTTTTGCTTACCAGGGTTTGTTAAATTATCTATTTGGTCTAAGTATAATCTTTTATTTAAAACTTCAAGGTTATCTACTCCAAGTTTTGCGCTTACACCAACACCACCTTTAACAGTATGAAAAAGAGCGTCTGCTTTAGAACCTAATTTATGTTTAAAATGTTTTTCATAAGCTTTTTTCATTTCTAATGGACTGTCATAATTTTCTCCATTATTTGCAATCCATTGAAGTCTTTTTCCTAGAGGATCTGTTGTTTGAAATTTTCTTTTTCTTGTTTCTAATATTTTCTGTCTAACTTCGGGAGTATACAATTGACTCATTTCAGTTTTATAATGTTTAGGAACTCCTGGACTTCCTTTTCCAGGTCCCTGATACCCTGGCCTTGATCCATCAACCGATGGTGCAACTAACTGGCCACCCTGAGCCATGTTAAACGGTCTTTCTAAATTTATTCTTCGTAAATACTCTTCGTGTGTTTCTTGAGATGGGTCGAAATTACCTTTCATCTCATCTTTAAGTGCACCTGGTTCTAGTTCATCTACTAAAGCAGCTTGATCCATGTTCCGTGGTTCCTGAGCCGTGATTCTTGGACCTTCGTACATGCCCTTCATCTGTTCTATGTAATTTAAAATATTTTTCATTCGCCTAACATTCCTGCAAGACCACCCTTGGATAACGAAACACGGCCGCCGGATGCGTGTGGTTTTTTGCCTTTAGGATCAAAATTAGTAATTTCTACTATTTCTTCTATTTTTTTATGTCCTTTAGGATCAGTTTCTTTCATGAATCTTGCAAATTCGTCAGCAACGTTTGGATCAGAAATATTTATAGTTCCTGTTTTTTCAATTCCTTCTAAAGTTTTAGTTGGCTTACTTGCTTTTTTCATTCTTGAAACCATAAGCGCATTCTGTTGAATGGGACCGATAACTGCTCCATAAACTTCAGATCGTGTCGCATCATCGAGATCATCCATTAATTTACCACCAAAAACTTTTGGATTATTTTCAACTAAAGATTCTGCTGCCATTTGTGCATCGTATTTATAATCTCCTGTTGGAAAAATATCATCTACTGCTGCTCTAATTTTTTTAGGATTTTTTAAAATAGCTAGAATTTTTAATGCAATACCACCCCCGACTAACGGAACACGGCCGCCTGATGCATAATCATCATAATCTGGACCAGAACCAGCTAATTCCTCCGATGGATTCTCATTTATTTTTTTAACTTGTTGTCGTTTTTGTTTAGCTATTGCTAATTCTTTTTTAGTTAAAGCTTTATTAGTTCCAAACTGCTTCAAGGCACTTGTATCACTGAATAAATCATCAACATTTGATACTGTATTATCACCTTCAAAAGTTACATATTTATAATCTTTAGGATCTTGAAGTGGATAAGCTTCATGTGCTTCAAATTCTGGTTTTGATTTTGTAGGGTACTGACCCGATGCTTTTTTTGTTGCTTGATATTCTTTAGACATAACAGACGCAGGTCCAGTGTCATATATATCTTGAGGTGCTCTATATTCTAAGTGAACTGCATCATCAACACCACCCATATTGTCAGCTGATTTATATTCAACGTTAATAGTTTGATCATCTAAATTTTGATAAACTCTTATTACTTGCTTTTTTTCTTCAGCCAAATCACTTTTTAAAAGTTTTTTAATATCTTGTGTTCCAATCTTTTCTTTTGCTAAACGTAATTTTGTTGTCTCTCCTAAAACATTAGAAAAGTCTTTTAAATTATATCCTTTATCTAAGTTAATTTCATGAACTATTTGTCTGTCCAAATATGCTCCACCTTTATTCGGCGGTAGTTTAGTTATATCGGTACCTTCTTTAATAACTCTATTTACAAGGGGCTTGAACCATGATGGCATGCCTTCTGCATTTTGAATTGGAACTTGAGTTAGATCTTTTACTGCAGCTGATTTACTGCCTTTGAATATACTTAATAATCCAGATTTAGCAGCGCCCACTCCTGCAGCTCCTGCTCCCATCATTTTTAAAAATGCTCTTCTTGCTTTATCTATTCCACCAAGTTTAAATCCAATTCTTCCGCCGTCTGCAAACTTTGGAATTTCTCCTGCTAATAATAATTTTAGTATTAAGTTCATATGTTCAGGATTATCTTCGTCCCAACCGTGGTCTATTAGCTCTCCTGGTGTCTTACCCCCTTTTAACGGAATCCTATGATCTTCGTCCTGGTATGTTGGTTCACCTAACATGCCTGCGATACCGCCGCCTGCTAAATCTTCTGGATCAAAATCAACCGTACCATCAAAAGGGTCCTTTTTTACAAACTCATCCCACTTTTTTTTATTTTTTAATCTTTTAATAGCTTCTTTGTTTTGTTTTTCTATTTGTGATTTTATTTGTGCTTCTGTTTTAACAACAGTTGGTTTTGATCCTGTTGCTTTCATAATTCCTGATTGTAATTCACTAGTAGGTCTTGGTGTTCTCCAGTCCGTAATTCTATCTTTTGGAAATTGAATAATTTGACCTTTTCCTGATTGTTGAGCAGCTTTAAATTTAAGCTGTAACATTTCTAAGGCATTGGGTGATCTGCCATTTGTTTTGATAAATATTTCTATTAATTTTTTAAGCATTAATAATAACTTCTTTTCCTAGGCGCTTGTTTTTCTTCTACGTAGTCTTCGGGGTGTTTTATTAATCCGCCCTGCCTGAAGCGCATGACAGCCATGGTCGTTGCATCAACTAAGTCGTCATGATCACCATGTGGGAATGCGGCGCATTCTTCAATAACCTCTTCTGCAAAGTTCTGTTCTGGCGCCCATATCATTCCAGACTCAAAAAGAGGTGCACATGTATTTACTCTAACATGTTTATCATTTCCTTTTGATGGTGTAAAGCTGATAACTGGTATATCCATCTGTCTAAGTTCATAGGTCAATGGTAGTCCAGATGCCTTTGCTTCAACGATAACTGACTCTGGATTCCAGTATTTATATTGCTCTAGTGCCTTTCTTCGAAGTTCAGGGAACTCGAATCTTCCTTTTATGGCATCTAAAAGTATTAAATTGGCTCCTGAATCTTGATCTGGGTAAAATATACCCCAAGTAGTGATTGCACTAAAGTCTGCAGTTTCTTTTTTCATAAATGCAGTGTCATAAGACTGAATTACGTGTTGTAGAGGTGGAATATAATCTTTACCCCATTTTCGCCACCATTCTCGTTTAATTAATGCTCCTTCTTCTGAAGTTGGACGTTGCATCCATTGTGCATTCCATTTTCCAACTGGAAGTGTCGCTTTTACTTTTTCTAATTCTTCTAAATTCCAATATTCAGGCCAAACAGGTTCTGTTTCAGGTCCGTGGTCCAAGATCGCTGGAAATTCGACCACGTGCCACTGATCTGCTTTTGCTTCTTTCTGTTTTGACAATAACATTCCTGTTAAATCTTTTTTTGACCATCTAGTCATTACACAAACAATTTTTCCACCTGGTTGAAGACGTTGTCTTGGTCCTGACGTATACCACTCGTATGCATTCTCCATTGCGGTCGCTGAAAGCGCATCTTGCTCAGAATGGGGGTCAT
>VTLG01010236.1_pt1 | contig 11147 bp, 11 predicted proteins | sample 4694571 | NCBI WGS metagenome assembly VTLG01 (sample SAMN12604809, study PRJNA352737) | marine metagenome | biome: ENVO:00000447; feature: ENVO:00000209|ENVO:00000569|ENVO:01000036; material: ENVO:00002151; isolation source: viral sequences binned using virsorter ... | reverse complement strand
CATTGTTTCTTGGAATTTATCAAAATGCACTACTGCATCTTGTGATCCTGTTCCATCATCTAACATAGTAAAGAATAAATCGTTCTGTGCTACAAATCCTCCATCAGTTATTTGTGTTAATTGTGTGAGACCTGAATCATTGTATAATACAACATTGAAACCATCAATGATCTCCACATATGGTTGTATGTCGTTGAATCCCCTGTCATTTCTTCCTGTTGAATCAGTATCAAAGCCAAAAAACTCAATCTGTTGCCCATTTGCAAAATTGTGTGCGTTTGTGAACTGTATTCTGCATCTTGGCATATTGTTGCTGTTCAGTTCATAGTGTATACCACCAATTGTTCTGCCATTTGGTTGAATATTGAATTCCATTATTGGATATCTTGAAAACATATTGAAAGTAGGATGCTTGTCATCACTGTTACTTGCAAAGTAATTCTTATATGCCGCAAATCCCACATTTAATTGATCTCTTGTCCTGCTTAGATCGTTTGTGTAGTGTAAATTATTTGTTTGGTGTTGTTTGTAAACATATGTGAGTACATTGTTTACCCTTTGACTGATACCAGCACTATTATCGTCTTTCCAGTCATTTGAATCTGTTGCGTATCCGTTGGCTCCGTTGTTGGGCCAATTCCATACATCATTTAAATCTGCCATTTATGTTGACTCCTTAACTTGTTATTCCAGCACGACCTCTTTGGTTGAAACCTTGTGTTACCATGCCTATAATTTGTGGCTTGTTCTGTATCAAGAACTCAACACCATCTTGTGTGCTTATTGCATTGATGTTGAAGTTAACATTGACACTTCCATTACCAGTATTTAGTTCTGACATAGGAGTGACTCTGCCTGTTTTTCCAGGTATGAATAGTTCTGGTTCACCACCATCTCCTACTATACTTGGTTGTCCCTTTTTGGCAATACCACCGTTAGCTAGGAATGGTATTTTGAATCCACCCATTGGTGCACCAACTGTAGGTGTGCCAAACAAGTTACCCAAACTAAAGCCGCCTCCGCCGCCACCTAGTCCGCCAAACAGACCACCTAATGCTTGTTCGATTTGACTTTCTAGTATTTTTTGTAATATGTTATCTAGTGTTCTTGTGAATACATTTTCTAATGCACCCAATAGACTCTCACCAGTTCTGACTGCTGTTGCAAGTTCACTGCTTATGCTTTTGCTTATACCTGCAAAGCCTTCTTCAATAATCTCTTGTGTTGTTTTTGCTTTGGCTTGATATATCTCCAATGCTTCCATTTGTTCTTTGATCTTCTGTGTTAAGAACTCTTGTGATACACCTGCTTGTTTAGCCAATGTATCAACATTCAATAATGCATCATTCAATTGTTTTAGTTTTTCTCTTTGATCTGTAAAGTTCTTAACTAGTTCTTCACCAACTGTTAGTGGATCATCTTTTGCATCACCACCTGGTGTTCCGCCTTTACCAATCTGCATCATTGCTTGTGCATATGTGTCAATGTTGATCTTACCAGCTTTCAACATCTTATCAAGTTCAGCTACTGCCATAGCTTCATGATCTATTTTAGTTGCCGCGGCACTTGCACTATTTGTAAGATCTTTCATGAACTTCTCAAAACCTGTTAGTTCTGGTAATACACCTTTTAGTTTATCAAGTTCTTCTTTTGTCTTACCTGTGTTCATTCCAAGTATTTGAACTGCACTTGCATATTGATCTATGCTCATACGCCCTGCTTCAAACTCTTTCTTGATGAATGATATAGCCTGTGCTTTGAATTCTGTTTCTTTTGTTGTTTTCTTTATTTGTTCTTGAAGCTTCTTCATGAACTCGCCAAACTCTTGTGCTTTTATAGCCGCCGGGCTCATACCTTGTGCCATCTCGCCATTTTTCTTTGTTAGATCTTCTGTGGCATCTGCATTTTCTTTTTTGGCTTTTGCTTCTTCTCTGTATGTGTTTGCATTCTCTCTTAATGTTTGTGCTTGTTTATCAAGTTCACTTGTAACTTTACCTACAGCATCACTTGCTACTGTACTTTCTGTTTCAAATAGTTCAAAGTATATTGTGGTATCATTTTCTATCTTATCTATCTCTGATCTTAGTTCTTGCATACGCAACATCATACTATCCATTGCGCCTTGCATACCTCTGTCTATGTTATTACCACTTGCGAATGCAACCTTAGACATTTCTTCGAACTGTTCTTCTAGTATCTTCAGTTCATCTTGCATTGCTTTCTTCTGACCGCTTCTATCAGGTGCAGTACCTATAGCGGCATCAAAACCAACGCCTGGTATTTTTGATATTGCTACAATTATTTGTTTCAATACATTTGTGAATGTGCCAAATGCATTTGTAAAGTCATCTACAAATCCTGCTACCGCTGTTATGAACTTACTTGTACCTTCAAGGAATGCCGCCGCAAGATCATTTGCGAATGCTTTCATACCACCAGCGCCTTCTATGCTTATTTTTATTCTTTCACGCAACATCTCAGATAGTTCTTCAATAGTTTCTGATAATGCACCAAAGAATTGTAATCTAAAACCTTTACCAAAGTCAAACAAGTCAGCCAAACTATCATTTGCTTCTTCAGCCGCTTTTGTTAGACTACCATCTATGATCAATCCTGCTTCTTCTGCCCTTTGTCCTATCAATGCAATCTTGTCAGCACCCATTTCTGCGATGTTGATCAATGCAACACCTTCTGAGTCAAAACCTTTCATTGCTAATGCTAGTTTTTCAGTACTGTTGGTTGTGCCTGCAAGTTTTAACATAAACTCTTCAAACACATCTGTACCTGATCTGAACTGTCCGTTTGAGTCTTTGATTGCGATGCCCATTTTTTGTAATGGTTTCAATAGTTCACCAGTACCCATTTGAGCTTCACCAAGTCTTCGTAAGAATCTTTGTAGACCCATGTTAAAGGTCTCTTGGCTGATACCTGCCCTGTTTGCTATTACTTGGAATCTTGATAAGAATTCTGTGGTAACACCAAGTTTCCTTGATGTTTTACCCAATGCATCTAATTGATTGAGAGAGCTTTTGGCCATAAATGCAAAAGCACCTGCCGCCGCTGTGGCCGCAAGTGTGGCATTCCTTAATCCTCTAGTTAAACTACCTAATCCCTTTAGTCCAACACTACCTATTGACTTGAAAGTACTGTTCATCTTCTTGACAGTAGCATTTACTTTCATTGCCCTTTTGTTAGTATTACCTAATGCTCTGTTTACATCATTGATAGGTTTACTAGTTTTATCAACTACTTCAACTATTAGTTCGTATGTACTAGCCATTTGTTATAGCCTCCCTCTCTTCGGTTTACTTCGAGCTTTTTTAGTTTCTTTGTTTACCCAAGTAAAGTAATCAACCCAACCCTTTAGCTCGAATGTTGAAAAGTTCATAACCTCTTCAACGCTTTTTCCAAGATCCAATGCTAATTTATAAAGAAATCGAATGTCAGGGAGGTCATTTAGTTTCCCGCCTTGTCATCCTTGTCTTTAATATCGTTATTCATGCTTGTTACAATTCTAAGTATAACAGCTGGATCTGTTGCTCTCATCAGCTTGTGTTTATCACCCATATCAAACAATGGATTACCATCTGCATCAAGAGCCTTAATAATCAATTGTACAACCAATCCTTCTGTTGTCTTACCCTGTTGTGTGAGTTCGATAACAGCCGCTTCTTGCGCCATTGTTGTTGTACTTTTGTAATAAATCTCTGCGTCCCATTCAGGAACTTTGATCGGACCCAATAAGCCACCTGCGATAATAGTTTCGAAGTGTGCTACTGCGTTATCAATCAATCTTTTTCTTTGTGGTTTTGTCATTTTTTTCTTCTCCGTCATATTAGTTTATTTTGCGTGTTCTACTCAATACTTTTTCGAACACAGGTGCAACTATACCATCTTTTGCTATAGGTCTACTTGGACCTTTGTGAGGGTTAAGATTAGCAATCATAGATCCAGCCTTAGGTCCAAACTTTGAACCATAACTTCCTGCATCCAATATAGCTATGTATGTTGCTGTATTTTCGAACATCTTCTTAGATACTCCTAACTTGTATTGTCCTAGCTTACGCCATTGTGCTTTGGCAAAGCCTGTCTTTACAGGCGTATTCGCCTTTATTCCTTTATTTATCTCATCAAGGTCACTGTTAACAGTACGCTCCAGTTTGCGTTCAATATCTTTAATAATATCTCTCGGTCTACTAGAGCGTACCATAATATTTTAACCTTACGATGTAACGCCGTATGTCAAGTCACCTGTTCCTTCAAAAGTAATTGAATATTCAGTTACTCCATCAAAACTTTGGCTTCTTGTTATATCAGATACGATTGCCGAACCTGAATATATAGCATTACCTGCCACTGACGCTGTATTTGGATAAAGTTCAAAAGTGATCTTGTCTCCTGCTTGTACAACGGGTGCAGATGGTGATGCATCGTGTCCAATTGATGGATCATCTTTGTCCCAATAACCTTCAACTGTTCCGTTGAAGCCTTTGAAAGTTGCGATGATTTCTCTTGAAGCGTCTCCCATTGATGTAGTATCTACTGTTTCACTTGTCTCAGAAATTGAGAAAGATGTTACATGAAGCATCGTGTGAGTTGCATCAAGTGTTGTTCCATGGTCACTTAATCTAACTACGCCGTTTAGGCCTAATGTTTCTGCCATTTGTATTCTCCTAAATTAGCATTGGACTATTCTAATGAATAGCTTTTGTTAAACATCACTTCTTGGATAGTAATATTCAACGGTGTAAACAATTGCCGCTTGTCCATAGGGTGCTGTCTCGCCTATCTCCCTGATTGTAATGTCTCTTGACGCACTATTAAGAGCATTACCACCCATAGTTACATCTGTAGCTAATTTCTCTTCGATCTTTTCAAGAATAGTATTCCTGTCTTGATCTCTGTTGTTGCTATAGACTATGATATTGATGATAACATCCATAGTAGCTTTTCGTCTTATTTCATTACCCCCACTAAAGTCTTCTCGTGTCTCATTGGCCGCTTCTACCAAACAATGTGGAAAGCTAGTGGCCGCTAGTTCACTTATTACTTTAGGTTCTCTGGTTACAGTTTTGATTTCTGATATCGCACCTAATTGACTAACGATATGTGCTGTAATGTTTTCTCGCTTACTCGCCATTACCTGTATATCCTATCAGCTCTCTGTCTGTAGACTTCACCTCTACTAATTGATCCATCATTGTCACCATCATACTCAACACCTTGTGCGATCTCTGCTTTGATCTCTTCAAGGTATCTCTGTCTGTAGTAATCAATCATTTCTCTAAAAGTGTCGCCACCTACAGTGAACGGTGATAACAGAGGCAGGATATGTGCATACAATGCTCTGAATACAGTAGATCTAGTCCACTGACTTTCAGTCAATAGTGATGCATCAAACTGTGCACCAATAGCCCTACCAAGTTGGTTGTAGCCCTGGCTAAAGTTTTCATTATACCAATTTATCTCAATGTATCTTTTCACATCAGTCTCAGCCGCCGCTAACTGCGTTGAGAAATCTGTTACTCCATGACTTGTTATAGTTGGTACATACTGTAGCAAATCACTGTTTGACGCAAATGCCATATCCTGTTCTCCTTATATACTATTAGTCGATTGACGCATCAGATGCGATCTTCACGATCTTGTTGTCATCAAGTATTGCCGCGCCAAATGCCGCTGAAGCAACCACTTCAAAACCTCTGATTGATTCGTCTCTTTGTGTAGCGATACGAAGATCTCTCTTCATTACCATACCAATTGCACCTTTGTGGAATACAGCGTTGATTGTTGATGGAGTACCATCAATATCAGTTGAAGCTGATTCATAAATGTCCACACCAGCTACTCTACCTAAGAAATAGTTTCTAGCCGCAGTATTAACCAAGTCGTTTGAGCTTGGGTTAGTTCCTGAGTTTAGAAGTGTTTTCTTTAGGTTGTATGCCGCTAATGGGTTTACAACTGCTACTACTTCGTCCATAGGGACTGATTTGTTTCTTAATGTAGCCGCCGCTTTTAGGATTTGGTCAATTGTTAATTCACCTGCACTTGTTCCAACATCAGTTGTTGCTGATGAGAATAAGTCAACGATAACTTCGTCCATAGCTTGTGCTACTGCATCACCTAATACTTTACCAGTGTCTTGTGCTACTGATAATGGTGATGATTCTACAACGATGTCTTGGATAGTTGCCATTGCGCCAAATTCTTTTGCTTCAATGTCAACTGCTGTTGCCGCAACATCTGAGTTTGATAGGTCTGCACCAGCTGTTAATGCTGTTAGTGCACCTAATTTAGGATACACAGGTACAGAAGCTGTTAAGCCTGGTGTGCCTTGCATATCATATACAGTTACTAAATTTCTTAGTAATGCATTTTCATTTAAAGTAAACTGAGCCGCTTGTGTTATATTTTCAAATAATTGACCGGCTGAGTTACCTGTATCTAGTTCGTTTGCCATTTTTATGTTCCTTTATAAAATGACTCCTAGTACTATTTTTGCATACTAGAAGTAAACTTTCTCGTCTGTCCGACCGCGAACTTCTCTTTGTAAATTTTACGATGTTCAGGGTTAGTCATATCGAGATCTGATAATTTAACATCTCTTGATGTTGTATGTGTTGCATTGCCTGTGCTACCACTTCCTGCTGGTTGTGAAGCTCTAAGGTATGCGTTCGCGTTGATAAATTCAGCTACAGCCTCTTCCACGGTTGTTGGTTCTGCTGTATTTGTATTATAACGCTGGTTGCCCTTTTCATCCAACACTTCAACTTGTCCTTGATCATTTAGTCTAACACTATTTTTCAATAGGTTTGCTACATGATCTGGATTAACAGCTTTATGCTTACTAGCCGCACTCAATAATGCGCCATCAATGTGAACTGTTTCCAGTTTCTTTTGCATCTCGGCCATCTTGGCATCGCTTTCAGCTTTTTGCTTTTGAAGTAATTGTTCAAATTGCTCTTTTTTAATCATTTGTTTCTCTTTGGCCTGCTCTGCCTGAGCTTTCAATGATTTGTACTCTTCAACATCAACGCCTTCGTATTTTCTTTCAGCCTGTTTCAGTCTGTTTGCGATTATACGATCAACATCTTCTTGTTTGAAAAGTTTCTCAGCCTGGTTTACTTGTTCTTCCTGAATTTGCTTTGTTTCTGTTGCTCCAGTAGCCTCAGCTTCAGTGTTCTCTATGATTTTTGTTTCTTCGTTCATATTACGATATCTCCCTTGCAAGGATAAAACTGATTTGGGGGTTATAGTTAACCATCAGTATACTGTTATTTATTCTTGGTTATCCTGTTCTGGATCACCATTTTCTTCGACCTTGGAATCAAAGAATGATTGCATCTCTGGATGTATCTCAATGATCTGTTCATCACTGTATCCTTGATCAATCATCTTACGCATATGCATCACCATGTCTTCTACGCTTTCCATAGGTGGATGAGGCATATCTAAATCTAGTTCCATTTTTGGTGCCATACTATCAAGAATCTCTTGTAGATCACTTTCGTCAGTGATCATAAGCCTTGCTATTTCTTGATTCATATAACTTTGAAACTTTTCATTGGGAACTGTTTTAACTGCTTTATCAAACAGAGCCAATTCCTGATGTTTGTCTCTTAGGTCAAATTTCTTTTCATATGAGATGTAGAAGTCTTCATCTGGCGTTATACCTTGCCAGTCAAACCACATCTTCCAAATTTTCTTTTCTGCACTTTCTAACACACCAGCAGTATCTGCTAATTTTGCATTCAACATTTCTTTTTCAACTTGCAATGATACACCTGACTGAGCACCCTTCTTGGCTTTGATAGCTGTTAGGTGAGTCAAGTCATCAATCGCATCTACTTTTTGTTCAATGCTTTTTAGTATTCCATCAACACTTGCACCTGTTGGTTGCAATAGATATGGAGTATTTGTAGTAGTTTCAGGTATTGTAATAATTGCACCTGCACCACCATTAATCTCAGCCGCTGGTTCCGCCACTATGCTTGGGGCACTACTTATTCTAATAGTTTGATACAGTTCGGATGTCAAGTTGTATATTTCTCTTTGCAGATCACATACATCACCAACGGCACTTGTACCAATGCCCTTGTGGAAACTTTTATCAGTTTGCACATGAATAAAAGGCACATAACCCAATGGGTTAGGATATTCATTGTATTCAAGTATTTCACCGTAATCAATGTTTAGTGTATCTTTTACACTTGCTGTTACGCTTAATTGACTTCCTGAATATTCACTTCTGCCTTTTGCTACTTTGTATACTTCTACTACTTCTGGATGCCATACACGAATAACATCATAGTCATGATATTGTTCATCAACTATTTTGATATAGTCAAGGATCTTCTGACCATTTACTTTTCTCTTGTATCCCCAATCTCTTACATTTGTTGGAGCGTATAGTGTGAGGTAACTTCTAATACCTTCTTCCATCTCTTGTGCCACAGTATCTACTTGGTAACTTGGTCTGTCCACTCCTACCCAGGCGCCCCCGTAGATTCCTACCATGTCATTAACTTCACGCATGAAGTCATTTAGTGTTGTGTTATCTAAATCTGCGTTTTCTATAAAATCTCTCACAAAAGGATCTTCTGCGAGTTGTCCCAATGTTCTTGATGGTGGATTACGAAATAAGAAACTACGATATGCATCAACTGTCTGACGCACATGGTTTTGTAATGCTGTATCTAATAATCTTTGTTGGTATTGGTCACCTGGTGACTGATCTTCTGCTATGTATTTTCTTAAGTATGCACCATCTCGGTATTCTTCTGCACCCATGTATGAACGCATATAATAATCCCAACGATATGCGTATTCAGCGTAGCCCGGGTGAACTAGGCTAATTTGTTTTGAAGTTTTCATGTATGTATATCCTCATTATGAGTGTTTTTACTGTGGTTCCCACATTGCTAATGCCATTAGTTGAGCAGAACTAATTACAATGTTATTTATCATCGATATATCTTGATTATCTGTAAAGATAAAAGGTTGACCTTTGATAAATACTATGTTACTATAACTTTGTGTTGAGTAACAGATAGCACCGGTGCGTAGTATATCCTACTACATTCCATTGTTAAAATGTACAGCTCATATTCTATTTTTCCTATTAGAATACCGGTGCTATTTTTAACATTATGTTTTAGCGAGAGCTAACAGTATCGCGAGTGCGGTACATCCTTTAGAGTAATATAGCATATACGACAAAACCCACACTAGTTTTTGCTAGTGTGGGTTTTTTATTGCAAGTAATTATTAAAAGGACGATTAACCATTAGCAAATGATTAGTCAATTGTATTTATGCGTTAGCCAAACTCCCACCAACTTCTTTCATCAAAGTATTTGAGAACATGGTCTTGATTACCTGGATATTGAGATAAGTTATAGGCTAACTTTGCTCTGCTATAACTCCTATGCGTTTTCTTGCCTGGCTCTATCAATTCACCTTTTGCAAGTCTAACTCTGTATCCACACCAAGTTAGTCTTCTTAATTTTGTATCATAAAAGAAACTACCCTTGTTGCTATCCCAACTGCTTCTGAATCTATGTTCAGTATCTTTGTCAGGATATGCTAATGGTAATTTACTAACCAACTCTTCGTGTTCAGCTTGATCAGTTACAGTTTTATTGCAGTATAAATCTACGCCCATATTGTATTCTCCTTTTCAATTTATATATACATAATAAGACATCTTGGTATAAATGTCAACCTTTTTTTACCAACAAAAAACCCTTATTTTATGCGACTTTTTTAGTATGCACCAAAGTATTTTACTGTTCTTTCTGCATATTGTGGCTTGATTGGGTATAAGAAACTAACCATATAGCTCCAACTATCATTTACACCATCATAACCCTTTTCTGCATCTTTTATTGGAATGCTTGTGTTTGGTTGATATTCCCACTTGCTTATGGCTGTTATCACTTCTTTACATTCTGGTTCAATGAACAAGTTCCTGTTACCATTTGCATCACATAATAATCTGTTGCCTGCATTTATTCTATCTTTTACAAGTGGATTAGCTTTGTTTACCATAACACGCAATCCATATTGTTGTAGTATTGTATGATCTGTGTTAGTACCCGCACTTGTTTTTCTTTGTGAACCTGCACTATCTGGATAAACAAATATCATTTTATCAGGATACTTTTGTTTTATTGCTTGGCACATTTCATCTGTGTTTGTGTTACGCAATACTATCTCATCTATTATATGCAACCCTGTCTTGTATTTGACTGCTACAACTGCGACCATTTTGCTTATGTTGAAGTCTAATCCTATGTGTATTTGATTGGGAACTTCTCCGCTAAATTTTTCTATGTTCTCAGGATCAAACGCATAGAATATAATGTTTCCACTTGATTGAAAACTTGCTTCATACTCCTGCAAGTATGTTCTATGATCGAGATCTCTTTTTGCATCTTCTATTTCTTTTGCTGGTACTTGTCCACCTTCTAGTGTTGTGAATTGATGACTGCTCCAGTCTTCTGTTGTTAGTCCTTGTTGATACAAGTCATAGAAGAAGTTACCCATACCTTGTGGTGTACTAATAAACAATGCTCTACTTCCTGGCCTGCTTGATAGTGTTGGTCTTATTATATCAGTCCATATTGTTACACTAGGAAAGAAAGCCATCTCATCACATATGACCATATCAAACTCTAATCCACGGATACTATCTCCTGCGTCTGCACTTCTTAATACTATACTGCTACCATTCACCAGTATGATACTCAATTCTGATTCATTTATCTTCTTTACCCATCTCTTGTTTATCAGTTGATTCTTTAGTTCATCCCATATGATGCTTTTGGCTTGTCTATAACTAGGTGCGATGTACATTACTTTTTGATTGGGATATCTGGCCGCTTTTGCCATCTCCCATATTGATAGGAAACTTTTGCCAAATCGCCTTCCTGCACTTACTACACGAAAGCGACTGTCATCATTGAATATAATTTTCTGGGGGTCTGAAAGGGGCATTGATTAAGGTGTTGGCTTTTTGAATATCGCCGCTATGGCCGCAGTTATACCAGCACCAATTGCCAAGTTCTTTTTGGTTATGAGTCCAGGTTGTGGTGTAAGGAAGTTTACCTTACCCATTTCAATGTTCATACCATTGTTGAAACTACT
>VTLG01013777.1_pt1 | contig 11149 bp, 16 predicted proteins | sample 4694571 | NCBI WGS metagenome assembly VTLG01 (sample SAMN12604809, study PRJNA352737) | marine metagenome | biome: ENVO:00000447; feature: ENVO:00000209|ENVO:00000569|ENVO:01000036; material: ENVO:00002151; isolation source: viral sequences binned using virsorter ... | reverse complement strand
CAGATGTTGTATTATATTCACTTAATTCGCTACCTATAGGGTCAAGCCGTAAATATTGTGTTGCCACCTCTTTACTATCATGCCCAATATATACAGGCAGAGTACCCTTAAACTCATCTCTTAATACCTTACGTAATTGGTCTAAAATATTCTTAAAGTTATTTGTAAAACTTATAGCCATTAGTTATACTTTCTTTTATATGAAGCTCTGCCTGTTCTAGTCATTTTAACGGCTTTACCTTCTGAAACATCTACAACTTCATGGCGACCAAATACTTCTATTTCCCATTCATCATTAGCAGCAGCTTGTGTAGAATCTGTGCTACCTGCAAATCTAATCTCTAAACCACCTGCTAAAGGTTGGTAATCTCCATTAATAACTTTATTAGTTACTACTTGATTATTTTTAAGTCCATCACCATCTTTTATATAAACATTATATGTTGCTGTTCCTAAAACGCCACCAGTACCTATAGTTACTTTAATTAAATCATAAGTGCCTGACCACTCTCCTCTTGTATCAACAGGTCTAATTTTGCTTGAAGTATAAGTTACATCCCTGACTATTCCTTGAGATGAATCTCTTGATACTTGCCAAGAAAGAGCTGCTTTGCCTTGATTGATATTTTCAATGTTATTGTTAGCTTCTTCCATTAAAGCATTAGCAAGTTCGCTATTAGGGTCGCTTGATTTAATCATAAAGTTAGCAGCTATCAAAGCCGTACTACGAATTATAATATAATCAAAGTTACCTTCTTTATCTTTATATGCTTCTTTAGGCATATTAGGGTCAAGCATACTATCAAGGTAACGACTTGCGTCAGTTCTATATTGAGTAACCATAGAAGTAAATTCTTCTCCACCTTCCATTAATTTATCTAATGGAGTATTGGCTGAATAATAATAACATACATCTTCAGCAGAATTGTAAAACCATTCACCTTCAACATTTAAATCAGTATGTGCTGATTGAGAAGGTCCTAAATCCTCTCCATCTGCAAATAATTGAGATACTATTCCACTATTGTGAGCACCATACTTATTACTTGAAACTTCTGTCCAACCATAAATCTGCTTTTTATTATCAAAACTATCAAGTTGAGGAAATACTCTCTTTAATTCTTTATGTGTACAATATATTGCTGCTGTTGCCATTATCTCCTCCTGTTTTTAGACTTCTTCTTTTTAGTTTTTTTCTTTTTATTTTTATACATCCAACTTGGCATTATACAAAGCCTAGAATTTCAACTTCTGCATCAATCTTAGAATTACAACTTCTAGCTGATATTGATTGAATACCATTTTGTTGGTTTGCAGTTTCATTAATACCACCACTATTAGCTGAATCATAATTGAAACTTACTGCAAATTCTGCATTAACAGGACCTGTGAAAGCTAAAGCACCTGTTTCATAGTTTATAGTTCCTGTTGCAGCACCTTTTATATTACCTTTACCATCATCGTAAGCAAAGGCATTTTGATTTTTTGATTCTACATAATCATCTGCATTAAATATTGTATCTTCAGGTAGTGAAGCAGCGACAGCAGATTCAACAACAGCAGGAAATCTTCCTATCTGATTAGTTGCGTCAAAAAATTCATCTGTTGTAGCAGTTCCACTTGTACCTGCCGTTAAAGCAATAGCAGATGTATTAAGTCTTTGACCTGACGTAAATCTTAAATCTCCATTAACGATTGAACACACAGCTCTTTTCTCAAATAAATTACTACCTGCTGTACGATATTGTGTATCAAGTATTGTTTGTATCTTTTGAATGATACCATTATTACCACCAAAGTTTAAATTAGTAGCATCAGTTGTAAAATTAACTTCATAAACACTACCACCATCTATTGCAATTTTAAAATAATAACCTGTAGAAGCAGCTAAACCTGAATGAGTTGAAGGCGTAATACCTGATAAACCAACCTCTTGATAGCCAGGATTGTAAAATTTCATAGCAAAAGAACCTTTAACAATACCTGAAGGATAAGTCAAGCTTCTTCCATAACTAAATAGATTCTTTGAAATCCATTTTCCACTAGCATCTGTTTGAGCATAGGTAAATTTATTATATCTATTAGCAGCATTAAAGAAAGGAAAATCAACCGATACATCATCTGCATGAGTTGCAGCAGTAGAACCATGAACACCTCTTGTTACTGTTAAATAGTTGTTAGCTAAATCAGACTTATCACCTATTGCACTTACAGACATAATTTCATTTTCTACACGAATCAAATCTCCCACTCTAAATAAATTAGCAGTACAGTTTGTAGCACTTGTATAGGGTTCTAAATAAAGTGTTGTAGTTGTTGTTCCTGAAGCTATAGCACCATCTGTAGCAACATCTACATCGGCTGTACTATCTACCTCTAAAGTAGAAGCAACAGCATAACCTGTTGAGTTACTGATAGTTTTAGCGTTTCCAGCAGAAGCTGCCTCTGCATAACCAACTAACCATTGATTAGGTAATACTATCCATTCATTAGCACCAAGTATCATACTAAATTGTCTTACTGTTGTTGCACTTCCTGGTCCTAAATCAATACTATTTGTTTCATCTACATTAGAATTATCTTTCCATTCAGCATAACCAAGCTGGAGTTCAACACCTACAGGACTATTGTTTTTAAGTATAATAAGTTTTGCTCCTCTTAATCTTGCTCCTACCGAAGTTCCTATACCTGATAAACTTTTACCAAGACTGGCAAGTTTTATAAAACTATCTGTATTATCTACTTGCTCAACTATTCTTACAACTTGACTGTAATTGTCAGCCATAGTCATAAAGTAAGTATCGCCCTTCCCTGTGTTTATTTGTAAATTTGAATCATATCTTGCCATATTTTCTCCTATCTAAAATGATAAACTACCGTTGCTCTTGCACTAATTATATCTGTATTTGTTTGGTTTTCTACAAAAAATGCCAAAACCAGATTCTCATTGACATCTGCACTATCTATAGTTAAATCTGCTTGTTTTATTACTCCGTTATCAACTGCTGTAAAATCTCCATGAGCACGTAATGTTCCAGTTGATACATCTCCATCAGCTGTATCCCCATCATTTGATATACGATAAGAATATAAATGTGTGGACATAGTTTTATCTGTTGTACCACTACCTGTTATCATAACTTTAACTTTATCAATAGTTATATTATAAGGAACTTTCCAAAATTGTTGCATATATCTTTGTGCAAATGTACCAACACTAAAAGTTGTATCAGGGTCAGTTCCTGTTCCATTTGCTAATGTTCTTGCATTACCACTACCTGCATTTACTCCTGCTACAGGAATCATATAATGTGTACCTGCTGTTGGTGCAGCACTTTCATTTATAGCAAATTCTATAATATTTGTTGTAGCGTCTGTTGCCGTAGCACCACATTTAACTCTTTCATTTGAAGTATCAACAGAAAATGTTGTACCACCACCTGTCGGTCCTACCTTTAAAGTTGAAGTAGTATTATCGTTTTCTGGAACAACATTGAACTGGTCATCAGATACTGATAAACAACTTTTATTACCATCACCATCTTCTATATCGCTTAAAGATGCAGAAACTCCATTAGTTTCGTCTGCTACTTTAAGTAAACTTTTATATGTTGAACTTGGTGATTTCCCTTTTAAAGCCATCTTACCTCCTAAATTTCATATTCTAATACGAGTGAAAAAATTGTATCTAACATAGGTCCTGTTGGCGTTAAAGATATAGCAATTACATCTCCTATCACAAAATTAGCATCTATAAAATCAAATATAAAAGTAGTATCATCTGGTGTCATACTTTGAGTTGCTGTAACACTTGCTGTACTATTTGGAAGCTCTGTTCCTTCATTAGAAATATGAAACCCTGCTATTGTGCTACTCGGTGCAGCCTCACTTCTTACAGCCATCCTTAAAGCTCTACCATTATATGGAGGAGCTAAAGATAGATACTCATTTTTACTTGTTAAACTTGATTGCTCTGATAAATACCCAACTAAAGGTAAATAAAATATAGAAGTGCCTGAATTGTAAAAACCAGCATTAATAACACTTATAAATTTATTAGCTCTAAATCCTCCTGTAACTTCTAAATCACCTTTAATCCTTACCTTGCCACTAACACTTTCATCAGGGGAGGGAGAGGAAATCTCCATTATAGAATTTTCCCCTCCAATTTTTAAAGGTTGTAAATTTGGAGATAAAGGATAACCTTCCCCTAAAGTTATCTCATTAATTAATCTCTTATTTTTCCCAACCTTGTATGGCATTATCTATCTGACCTTAACCCTTTTATGAAACCTCTGACAGCACCACCGACAAAGTTGTCAATAAAATCAATAAACCAAGGTTCTATCGTATTATTCCAAAACCCTCTAGTTACTTTCCATTGACCTAGACCTAAAGTCATACATTTACCAAGAGTGCAACAAATGCCCTCTACCCAACCACATATTTCTTCATTTGGAACTTTTTTAAGTACCCATAGTACAATGGCAGCTCCACCACCACCTGCTAATAAACCTGTATTATTCATAACAAAATCTAACATATATTCTCCTTTATTTTAGAATTACAATCAAAACATCTGACAAAATCTCTTTCTGGATGTGCCAATGCTTTAAGTATTTTTATATCATTTTTAATTTCAGCTATATCTTCGTTATTTTGATTAGGTTTAAAGACGTAATCAAGGACTTCACTAAGTCTAAAATGTTTGCTGATTGATTTTAACAATAATTTCTGCACTATAGCCATATATCACTTCCTATTTCCGTCTATCAACTCACCCCATAACGAAGTTTTGCCGTTTATTATCTGTATAATGTGAACAGTAAAAAGTCCACCTCTAAAAAAATCTACTATCGCAAAAGCGTGTGCCCAATTATGTTCTCTATTATCAAGCCATTGATTAGCTTCTGCTTCCATATTCTTCAAACATCCAATACTCCATGCACTCTTTGGACCATCCATGTGAGTAGCAGACATTTGTTGTAAATCGTGCCAATGCCCATACATTACATTACATCCAAGTTTCCTTAAATGGTTAGAGGTATGGTATTGACCCCCATATTGATGCCCATGATATAGGTATAATTTACCTATTTTTAGATGTTTACCAAAAGGATAAAATTTATAGCCTCTATCTTTTAAGTGTACTGCATTTTTAAACTTATAATGAGGTATGTAAGGATACTTTTCAACTGCCATATTAAGCCAGTTATCATGGTTACCCTCTGTGAGATACTTCTCGTCACAGTTTACCTTATCCAATGCTTCATCAATTTGGTCCATCCCAGCATTGACATCTTTTATGTCTTTATCAAAATCTTCTATAAGGTATTCAAGAGGTGGTGCTTTTCTTCTTTTGAACCTCCAAGCCGAAAAAGCTGACCACTCTCCTACATCTCCTAAATCTACATAAGCGTCAGGTTTTACTATTTCAATAGTTCTTTTAAGAACATTTATTGAAGGTTGGTCGTGTAAAGGAAAATGTTTGTCTGGAGTGACAATTATTCGCTTAACGACCCCCTTCGCCATTTATTTTAATTCTCTTTTTAATTTTTTAATCTTGTATAAAAAATAAGCTATAATAACCAAACCATAAATAACTTCAACGGTTTCTGGCAGAACATTTAAAAAATGAATTACAAATCCACTTGAGCCAATTCCTGCTACCTTTATACTTTCAATGTCCACTTTCCATACCTTTTACTATATCACTCATTTCTCTTGCTCTATTAGGCGTTTGCTCTGCCCATCTACTATCAAGCATTTCAACAGAGGCTTCTTTCCATTGTTTATCTTGTAAATAAGCTATTGTTTTCTTAAAGCATGAAAAGCCATAAACACCTAATTGATAACACATTTCTACAATCACATCTTGTATTGTAGGTGGCATATATTTATACCATTTGAATTTTTTATTAACTCTATCTATTAATGCGTGTAATTTACGTTCAAGGATAATATCACAAATATCTTTATCTAATTCTAAATCTTTTATTGCAAAGCCGTAGCCTATAGTATCAATCCCTAAAGAATCCTTATAGACTACGCCTACATAACCTTCATGTTTTTTAATGCTATCTATTAAAGACATTAATCGCTATCTAATACTACTAATGTAAATATTTTGCTTCCAAATTGTGTGCAAGTAACATTTAAATTTGTAGTAGCCACTAATTCAGCGTCTTGTGAAGTTATCCAATCTTGTATATCTTCTGCTAAATTACCATCTGCATCACCTGAAGTACCAACTATTTTGTCATCATTATGTAAAAAACTTTTAGCTACTATCGGCATTATTTACCATCCTTTTTAGCTTTTTTAGCTACTTTTTTAATTTCTTTTCCATTTTTATCACATTCTTCAAATCTATCTTCTAAAGATTTTATATCGTGATTAGCGTTTGCTTCAATAATTGTTCCATTACCTTTTTTAAAAAATCTTTCCATATTATCTCCATATTTAAGGGGGTAGTTGCCCACCCCCTTATTTTTTTAAGAACTATGAAACGTCAGTTAAAATGTAAACACCATAAGCGTCTTTTATCTCAACTTCACCCCAGAATCCTGTAGCTACATAGTTAGTTGCTCTTAGCATTTCATCTCTTTCTGCTGCAATTCTAAATAAACCTTCAGCACCAACTCCAAGACCAACACCACCTTTTGAGAAAGCAAAACCAGCAGCATCACCACCACTTCCGACATCCTCATCTATTTGGTCAGACCAGTAAACATTGAACCCTGCAATAGAGCCAACGAAACCAACTTGAAAAGCCTCTTCACCTTTATTGCCCATCATAGACATTGGTTTAGCGTTACTTCCTGTTACAGCGTCATCATGCAATAAGCTAATAATACCTTTAGCACCCCACACCTGTTTAGGTGAAAGAACTAAATTGTAAGGCATTGGAGCTCCTGCTGCTCTTAATTGACGCATAGAACCGAAAATGTGAGATAAAGCTAATGCTGTACCTGCTGCTGCTTCAGTTTGAGAGAAAGTTTTACCTAACTCTACTAAGTCGTCATCAAGTTTAGCAGCAACTGCGTTACCTAAAGCAGGTCCTGCTTGACCTTCAACATCATCGCCTGAACCCATAAGAACCAAGTCACTTACTGTAGAAGCAATAACGTGCTCTGATATAGTTGCAGTTCTAGCTAATGTTGTAATAGCTACTGCTGTTGTTGTAGTAGCTTGTGTAGCAGCCGTTACATTACCTGATGTAAGTTTAGTCCAATCAGAAAAATTAACGTGATTTGACCCTCTAGCTGCCTGTTGTACAGTTACAAGTGGGTACATTACATTTACGTGATTAAAAGCAATTACAGCATCGCCAATCGTTCTACCTAATCCACCTGCTGCACTTGTTGTATTTGTTAAAGCCATTTAAGCCTCCTAAATTTCCTCTATCAACTGCCGAAGCCTTCAAGTAGGAATTATTTTAATTTATAAGGTTTTTTTAAAGTACCCTTACCAAAACCACCAAACAATCCCATTTCTGACTTAATTGGATTTTTCCCAGAACCTTTACGAGTTGCTCTTTCTTCCATAATATCAATATAATTCATATATCTTATTTGTTCACCTTTGTGAGTGACTTTAACATCACCGTCAGGCAAAGGAGTATGAGTTAAATCATTATTAGGGTCTAAATCAACTCCAAAAGGTTTATGTGGGTCGCTAATCGCCATAACCTACTTTAATTCCTTTTCCACTACTTGAGCTATTTTGAGAAGAGTATCCAATAGGGTCTTTCTCTGCCCATTCAGCATAAGAAGCATATCCACCAAATTCTGTATTTTTAGTGCCTACAAGATTTCTTGCTGATGGTTCAGAGGTTTTAGATTTTAGTTCAGATACCATAAATTCTAACACATCTAAATCTTTATGTTTAAAAGTTTCACGCCTATCTTCAGGTAATCTTTCTAATAAAACATTTCTTCTCTTTTCAACTAAACCTTCATATTTATCTTTAAAAGGAGAGAGTTCATTAACTTGAGCTTCATATTTTTCGGCTAAAGTTTTATATTCCTCTTTCTGTTTAAGTTTAGCATTTTCTTGAGATTCTAATTGTTTTTGTAGATTGTCTAACTTAGTTTCAGCGTCTTGTGCTCGTTTTCTATACTTCTTGCTTTCTGCTATGTACTCATTTTGAGCATTATCTTGAGTAACATTCTCTGTATCCTTCTCCACAACTGCTTCATTTGATACTTGATTTTCTTCGGACATACTGCCCTCCTATATGTTGTATTTGGTAAAATAAAAACACAATATCTTGCGTTTGTCATACCCTCTAACTTAAATTAAGTTGGTATTTAAATGCAAGTTTTAAATGATTACAAACAAAAATGGTTTGATTTTTTAAGCTATCAACCACATGAAGGTCAGAGAAAGTTGCACTTTCCTACCAAAGATTCTGCAAGGTTTTTTGTAATGGTTTGTGGGAGGCGATTCGGGAAGACTACAGCATCGGCAATGGAAGCGACATTCTACGCCTCCCAGCCGAATCAACGAATTTGGTTAGTAGGTCTTTCTTACGATAAAGCCGACTTGATGTTCAGAGAAGTATGGGAAAAAATGGTAAAAGGACATCCTAATGATATTATTAAGGCTTCAGAAAAAGAAAGATATATTAAATTCAAATGGGATACCGTTGTAGAAGCTAAATCAGCAGACAATCCTGATTCACTTGTTGGGGAGGGTTTAGATTTACTAATAGTTGATGAAGCAGCTAAAGTAAGACCTAGAATATGGGATATGTATTTATCTCCCACTTTGTCAGACAGAAAAGGTAAAGCAATATTTATTTCAACACCAGAGGGGTTTAATTGGCTTTATGATTTATACTTACTTGGAAAAAGTGATGAACTATGGGAATCACATCAAGCACCGTCTTGGGATAATTCCTTCTCTTTTCCATCTGGTGAAAAGGACCAATTTCTCATTGAGAGAAAACGTAATATGTCTAAAGAGCTTTTTGACCAAGAATATGGAGCTCAGTTTACATCTTTTGAAGGTAGGGTTTACCCTTTTGATAGGAGCCTTGATATTGGTTACTATCCCTATAATGACAGGCTTCCTACTTTTTGTAGCATTGACTTTGGTTACCGTATGCCATCTGTGGGATGGTATCAAACATACAGAGTAAATGGAGAATGGCACATAAATATAATAGATGAGATAGTGCATAAAACTAATATTAAAACAGATGAGCTTGTAGAAATGATTAAAGCCAAACCTTATAGGGTAGAAAGATATTATGGTGACCCAGCAGGATTACAAGCGTCAAGTCAATCAGGGGTAGGAGATATAGAAATTTTCAGAAAAAGAGGCATACTTGTAAATACAATAACCGATAAAGCGTCAAGGAGTATATCGGCAGGTGTGAATCATGTAAGAAGTTATGTAGAAAACGCAAATGGACAGAGATATTTACATTTAAATAGTAACTGCATAGGTATGGCAGAAGATTTAGAAAGTTATAGGTATCCAGAGCAAAAAGAAGGTAGAGATTTAAAGCCAGAACCATTAAAAGATGGTTATCACGACCATGGCTGCGACCAATTAAGGTATTTTTTTATTAACCATTTTCCAATTAAAAACAGAGAGATAAAAGTGAGGCAAAGATGATATATAGTTATTCAAAAGAGGCTATTAAAGATAGCTTAAATGTTTTAAAGATTGAAAATCACAGAAAAAGAGAAAGTTACGTTCATAAACTTTTAGATTATTATAATGGAAATAATACAGATTATTATATTAAAGGAAGATTTGATTTAGACGCTTTTAGAGAAGTTCCGTCTTATCAATCAAATATAACCAAGAAATTTATTAATAAAATGAGTAGAATCTATACAGTTGGAGCTGATAGAAATATAAATAAAAAATATGACAACCTTTCTGTTTTAAAAGACGCTAAAATGAAACATATTGAAAGAATGACACGCTTAATTGGAACTATAGCAGTAAGAATAATGTATGTTGATGGCGAAACGCCTCATTTTGACTATCAGCCTATTTATTATTTTCACCCTTTCTTTGGTGATGACCCATTTAAGCCTGTAGCAATATCTTATCCTTTAATGAGTTATTCGGAAGATGTTTCAAATACTGATAGCTGTCAATATATACATTGGAACGAACAATCTTATGTTATTTTTGATGAATCTGGGAAAGTTATTGAAGAAAAAGACCATGGATATGGAATGTTGCCATTTGCTTTTACTCACAGAGAACATCAATGTGATTCTTTCTATGTAGAAGGTGCAAATGATATTTGTAACGCCAATGAGCATATAAATATAACAATGACAGAAATGCAACTTGGTTTAAGGTTTCAAATGTTTGGGCAACCTGTAGTTTCAGGTGCAGATTTAGGAAATAATCAAAGATTTGGTTCTGATGTAATTTTAGAACTTCCAGAAGGTGGTAGTTATAATATACAATCACCTGGAGGAGATTTAAATAAAGTTATTGAGAATGTTAAGTTTCAAATGGAGCTTGTAGCACAAAATAACCACTTATTTGTTCAATTTGCACAAGATGGTGGTGAAACTCCAAGTGGAATAGCCTTAAAAATTAAGGATTTAGAAAGATTTGAAGATTATCAAGATGATTTAGCTTTATGGGAGCAATACGAGCATCAAATTTACCAAATTGAGAGAAAAATAGCAAGAAGTTTCAATATTTCGCTTCCTGAAAAGCTAAAACTTGACTTTAATGAGCCAGAATATCCAATGACAGTTCAAGACCAGATAGCTCTTGATAACCATAGGTTAAGTTTAGGTTTGTTAAATAAAGCCGAATTAATGGTAGAATATAATAAAGACTTAACACTAGATGAGGCAAAAGCTAAATTAGAAGAAAATAAAGAAACTATAGAGCCAATAACACAAGAAGAGCCTCAAGATGATAACAGTCAAGTATAATATAGATTTTGGAAAAGCTCTTAAAGAATTAGAAAGTAACAAACTTTTTAAGACACTAAATGAAGGTTTATCGCATAAAGTAGCTGAAACATCATCTCGTTATATTTTAGAAGGTAAAGTAAAACCAAAATTACCAAAAACCAACCCAAGAGGCACAAAAGGAAAGCCTTTATTTGATACAGGTAATTTAGCGAATAGTTTAAAAGGTAGTTCAAGAGGAATAA
>VTLG01010806.1_pt1 | contig 11150 bp, 17 predicted proteins | sample 4694571 | NCBI WGS metagenome assembly VTLG01 (sample SAMN12604809, study PRJNA352737) | marine metagenome | biome: ENVO:00000447; feature: ENVO:00000209|ENVO:00000569|ENVO:01000036; material: ENVO:00002151; isolation source: viral sequences binned using virsorter ... | reverse complement strand
TAGATACTTTTTAGATAATGTGCGTGAACCTGCCAGAATCGTGCTTAGAAAGGGCGAAACCTTTCCAACAGCACTTAGGGTAGCCAACGCCATAAAAGTCCTCTATGTGGCAGGATATACCTCTGCATTCACTGTGCCAGAGCCGATTCGTATGGGTATGTTGCAACACATCGCCTATTTATATGAACACAGAGGCGATATGTACGAAGCCTCAGCACCTATGCCACCAATGGTCAAAAAACTCTATGCACCTTATGTAATTCATAAAGGCATTGGTTCTTCCTCATTCTTAGCGGTAGGTTAATACCATGAACTCTATCGGCATGATGAGATATAGAGTTCAGTTGCAATCCCCAAGCGATACAACTGATGCAGGAGGCGGTAGATCGCAAAGTTATACAAGAGTAGCTGACATTTATGCCAATATCGTGCCAAAAAGCGGTAAAGAGAGCTTCCAACGAGGCAAAATCCAAGACGAGACTACCCATGACATATTTATCCGCTATAGGAGTGACATAGACGCTTCCTACCGCATTGTTTACGAGAGTAGGTCGTTTAACATCAAATCCATTTTAAATGTGGATGAGAGGGATAGATACTACAAGCTGTCATGTACCGAAGGAGTGGCACAATGAGTATTAAGAACCTTGACGCTTTTCAAAGACGCTTACACAAAAGATTTGTCAAAAATGCAGGTTCTAACTTAAAAAGAGCTGTCGCTAGTAGTGCAATGGTGGTCAGGGGTGAAGCTGTGTCTAGTATTTTATCTGGCAATAAATCAGGTCGCACATATCGTTTATACAATCCAAATAGAACGCATACTGCCTCAGCAGCAGGTCAAGCTCCTGCTAGTGACACAGGTACACTTGCCAGTAGTATATCTATTGATGTAGATGTAGAAAGAAATGCTGTTGTAGGTAAGATCATAGCTTACGCTGACGATGGGTCTGGCGGTAATTATGGTAAACATTTAGAGTTTGGTACACAAAAGATGGCAGCTAGACCCTTTATGCAACCTGCTTTGCGTAAATCAAAGCGTAAAATCAATCAAATATTTAAACGAGAAGGTGTAATTAGATGAGTATAGGAGGTTTTGCCCTACAGAGTACAATCTATAGCACTTTGTCTGGCGATAGTAATTTAACGACTACTTTAGGTGCTTCGGTCTTTGACGATGTGCCTGAAAGCACCAGTTTTCCTTATGTGCAAATAGGTGAGGATAATGTCACAGAATTTGATACAAAAGATGTCAATGGCTCTGAAACTACCTTGACACTGCATATCTGGTCGGAATATAAAGGCAGTAAAGAAACTAAACAAATTATGGACAGAGTACATGATTTATTGCATGATAGTAGCTTAAGTGTCAGTGGATTCAATCTGATAAATCTTCGGTTTGAATTTGGTGATATAATGAGAGACCCAGATGGGAAAACAAGACATGGTGTCATGAGATTTCGTGCAGTATTATTAGGTTAATATAAAGGAGTAAAATATGGCAGCACAAAAAGGAGCAGCACTACTGCTCAAAATCAACACCACAGGTTCTACCTATGTAACAGTTGGTGGTTTGCGTTCTACTTCCATAACTCTCAATGATGAAGCTGTAGATGTTACCAATAAAGATTCTTCTGGGAATCGTGAGTTGTTAGCAGATGGTGGTATTCATTCTATGTCAGTTTCTGGTTCAGGTGTCTTTACTGACGCTTCTACTGAAACTACTCTAAAAGATGCAATGAATGCAACAGCGTTCAAAAACTTCCAAATATTAGTTCCTGATTTTGGAACATACACAGGTGCGTTTATGGTTGCTTCTTTAGAATATGCAGGAGAGTATAATGGTGAGGTCACATATTCTGTGACTTTAGAAAGCTCTGGTGCAATCACATTCTCAGCAGTCTAAGGATAATATATGGCTTGGAAGAATGTTCTTGTTAAAGAGGGTGGTAAAGAAATACCTGCAGTAATGCAAGGCGATATGCTTGAGCTACCTAACTTTTTGGGTAAGGATAAAGGTGAACCTACTACTATTACAGTAGATGGTAAATCTTATAAGGTTGTTTCGGCATCAATAGATACCAGAGACGATATTTTAAAACTAAAATTAGAACTTCCAATGGGAAGTCCAACGAGCAAAGCTCAAGGAGAGTCAAATGGCAAATCCAATGAAAGCTCAGGTTAATATTAGCCTAGCAGGAAAAGACTACAAAGCCAGACTGACAGTAGATTCAATACTACAAATTGAAGATGCTGTAGGTTGTGGAATAATAAAACTGGCACAAAAAATGTCTGATGCAGATATACGCATGGCAGACATTATCAATGTTCTTACCCCTGCCTTAAGAGGTGGCGGTAACGATCTTCAACAAGAGGATGTAAAAAAACTTGTTGGCAATACAGGTATTGTAGATTCAGCAAAAGCAGTAGCAGAACTTTTAACTAAATCACTTACGACTGATTCAGGCGAAGAAGGAGAAGCAGAAGGAAAAAAAAAGGAGTAAAAGTTGATGACCACCTGCCCATCAAAAGATATATGGAGATATGTATGGGTATGATTGGAATGCAACCCTCTGAATTTTGGAACGCCTCAGTGATAGAAATACACTGTGCCATAGAAGGATTTAGTGAGTTTCATACTACTGATGAGGCGAAACCTATGGATAGAGATGAGCTTGAAGAACTTATGGAGCTATATCCAGACTAATGGCTTCACCGATTGACCAATTAATAGTAGAAATAAGAGCAGAGACTGCCGATCTGCGTAAAGGCTTAGATCGTGTCAATAAGCATTTAGAAAAAACTAATAAGACAGCTAAATCATCTTTAGTAAATTTTCGTGCTTTAGCAGGGGTTCTAGCAGGTCTAGGAATTGGTCGTTTCGTACAAGGTGTTATACAAACCTCAAGAACATTTGAAGATTTAAAAGCTACAATACAAGCTAACACAGGTAGTTTAGCCGAAACTGAACAGGCTTTTGAAAGTATATTAGATTTTACTAAAACTACCACTTTCCAAATTGAACAAGTTACACGAGCCTTTATAGAATTTAGAAGGCTTGGTATTACCATGACCAGAGATCAAATGGAAGGTATTGGTAATGTAGCTGCAGCTAACAACCGATCAATAGATGAAATGGCACAAGCCATCTTTAGGGCATCAACAACCAGTATGGAAAGTTTGATGGCGTTAGGTTTTACAGGCGAGATGGCAGGAGACATGATTACCCTTAGATTTGGTGAAAAGGGAGCTGCAGGAACTATAGAAAGAACCATGAAGAAAACCACATCTAATGTGATTGACTTTGTGAAAGAGGTTGGTGAAACCAAGTTTCCAACTGCACTAGAAGATAGACTGAACACATTAAGTGGTTCATTTTCAAACTTAGGCGATAAGGTATCTATATTTCAGAATGCAGTAGGTCAATCAGGTTTGAACAAATCTTTGATAGAGCTATCTTCTACTTTTCAAGATGTATTAGCAGATACTTCTGGTGAAGATGGATTAGCTGAGATGCTTGGTACTGTTCTTGCAGGTGCTGTAGATAGTCTTAATACAACTCTGAGAATATTAGACGAAAACGCAACAGCAGTAAAAGTTGCATTGCAAGGTGTTTTAATAATTGGAACATTGCTAGTAACAAAAGCAGTTTTTGTAGCTTTAGCGACATCTTTAGGAGTTTTAACAACAGCTATGAATGCTGCTAAAAAAGCTATAGCAGGTGTAAGAACTGCCTTAATAGGATTGATGGCAGTAGCTGCATTGAACCCTGCAGGTGCAATAGCTGTAGGTATTGGTGCTGTCGCAGGTGGTGCTGCAATAGTTGCATTCAAAGATGAGATTATGGCAGCAATCAATGAGCTTGTGTCTGAAATGGATGCTGCATTTGAAGGAGCAGGAGGAGACGAGAATGGAGATGGCAAAATAGCTGATAAAATTATTTCTGAAGAAGGCACAGAAAAAGTTAGTGACAGACTAGAAAAACTTAGAGAAGATTTTAAAAAGTTAGAACCAGTCATTATGGAAACTGCTAATGCTATGGCAAATCAATTTGTAGAATCTTTAATGGATGGTGAAAATGCTATGGACTCATTTAAAAATTTATTTAAAGACATGGTTCGTCAGATCATAGCAGCAGCTATGCAGATGATGGTAATAAAGCCTATTATGGATGCAATTTTTACTTCAATGGGTTTTACACCTATACCTGCAGCAGCAGGTGGTGGAACAATACAAGGTGGGCAACCAACACTAGTTGGAGAAAGAGGACCTGAAATATTTGTACCTAATACTGGCGGTACGATTATGAATAATATGAATGCAAAAAATGCTATGAGTGGAGGCGGAGGTGTCACAGTAATACAAAATAATAATTTTGCTTTGGGCGTAGGAGCTACAGCAAGAGCAGAAGTGCAAAAAATGTTACCGCAAATAGCTGAGACATCAAAGATGGCAGTGCTAGAAGCCTCAGCTAGAGGCGGTTCGTTTAGAAAAGCATTGGTAGGTGGATAATGACTACAAGTACAAACAACATAGTAACCATGCCTAGTACACCAAACTTTACCGATAGTACATGGTCTTTAGTAAGAACAGTAGGTGTAACAGTAAGTCCATTTACAGGACAAAAGAAAACGCAGGAGTTTGGGTATAATTATTTTGCAGGTGATCTAACGCTGCCTCCTTTGAATAGAACTCAAGCAAGTCAATGGCAATCCTTTCTTGCTAACTGTCAAGGTCAAATCAATTCATTTCAATTAGGTGACCCAGATGCAAAAACAAATCAAGGTACATATGGGCAAACACACTTGACAGCTTCAAGAAGAGTGGATGATTCAAGCGAAACCTTATCGTTTAGTGGCACAACAATAACAGCAGGAACAAGCATCTTTGGAAGTTTAATTGCAGGTGATTTTGTTCATGTAAGCGGTGCTAGTAACGAGGCTAATAATGGCACACATAAGATTTCTTCAGTAACAAATGCTACCACAATCATAACCACAACTACTTTAACAACAGAAAGTAACACTGCGAGTTGCAAGATAAGGCAGAATGTAGCAGGTGCTACAGGGATAGCATTGACAACAGTAAGTAGCGACACAGGAACTATCAAAGCAGGTGATTATCTAGGTGTTTTAAGCGGTAATAGTTTGTCACATCAACCTTTTCAATTATTACTTGTAACAGAAGATGCTGTTAGATCAGGCACAAGTGTTGCAGTTAGAACTGAGCCTAGATTAAGAAAAGACCTCACAGATGGTTACTTTGTTACCTTTCAGAATCCAAAAGGTTTGTTTAGATTACAGACAAATGAAATAAATTGGAGTGCTGATAGAGCATCTACTTATGGCATATCTTTTTCTGTCATTGAGGATGTTTCTGCAAGTAATACTTAATGGCTAGTAGAAGTGGCATAGATGCAAATATCACCAATAGATTAGGTGCTGATCATCAAATAATATTTTTAGCAGTTAAAGCAGAGTTTGATACAGATACTGTCAGACTTTGGACTGGTTACGATGATCTTCTAATAAATGGTGAAACTTACACAGGTGCAGGAACTCTTATAAGTGTAAGTGATATTGAGGACAATATGGATGTTGCTTCAAGCAATGCCTCTTTTGTTCTATCAGGTATGGATGAAACTGTACTAAACCTTGCTTTATCTGAAGATGTTCAAAACAGAAAAATTACGCTTTTTATGGGTTATCTAAGCGGAGGTGCAAATGAGAGTGCAGGAGAGATAGTTTTATTCTCAGGAAGAATGACTAATCTTACTATTAATGACGACCCACAAGGCATGAGCATTGCTGTCAACGCAGAGAATCGTTTGGTTGATCTAAACAGACCTTGCAATCTTAGATACACCCTTGCATCTCAACAAATTATAAATAGTGCTGATACTGGTTTTAAATATGTTATGGCTATACAGGATAAAGAAATAGATTGGGGTAGACCCTCAAATACCGACACAAGTGAAAATGCAGGTGGCGGTGGCGGTAGTAATTCAGACAGAAGGCAGACTATAAGACGATGAAAAAAAAAGCAGACTGGCAATCAGATTTATTTGCATATATAGAAGAGGTTTATAACAAACCCTTTGAGTGGGCAAAGTGGGATTGTTGCAAATTTTCAGATGCCTGTATAAAAGTCATGACAGGCAAAAGCCTAATACCAAAAACCTTAAAGTGGAAAGATGAAGAATCTGCCATGAAAGCAATCAAAGAATATGGTGGAACTCTGGGCAAAGCTATTGATAAAGCTGCCAAAGCACAAAATCTTAAAAAAGTGAAACCTGTATTTATGCAGTGTGGTGATCTAGTAATCTGGAAAGAAGAAAGTGAAATGTGCGGTATTTATAATGGCATCAATATTTTATGTCCTTCTGATGATGGTTTAGCTGTAAAACCTACAGAACTTGCATTGAGAGGTTGGCGTATAGATGGCTAAAGCAATAAAAACAGCATTGATTGCTACTGCGATTGCAGTTGCAGTAGTAGCTACAGGTGGAGCTTTATTACCTGCAGCAGCAGCAGCTTTGTTACCATCTTTAGCAACAGTTGCGATTATGACCTTTGCTACAACGCTTATATCAGCAGGTATAGGCATGATGACTTCAAAGGGTATAGAAGCCAACTCTGATAACTTTGGTACAAAAGCTACGACTAGAGGTGCAATAAAACCAAGACAAATAATCTATGGTGAGACTATAGTGGGTGGTGTAATTAGCTTTTTGAGAACCACAGGTACTGATAATCATAAGTTATCTGTGATGGTAGTATTCTCAGGGCATGAAGTAGAAGGATTTACGAGTTTACACTTCAACGATGTGGTTGTTACTACATCTGCTTCAACTTCTTCTGGTGCAGGTACAGACAATAAAATTTACACAGTAACTAATTCAGAGTTTACAAACACAGAAAACGATAACAATTTTGGTAGCGGTAGACTTGCTAGGTTTACTTTCCATGATGGCAGTCAGACAGCACATGATTCCTTAGCTAGAAGCACACATGGCAGCACAGTAATAGACAATAACTTCAAGCTGACAGGTTGTTCTTATATGTATCTGGAAATTATTTACGACCCAGAAAAATTACCTTCAGTGCCTAAGATTGCTATGAAGATCAAAGGTAAGAAACTTTATGACCCCAGAAAAGATACTACAGTAGGAGGTGATGGTTCTCATAGGCTTGGCACAGCATCTACCCATGAGTGGTCTGACAATCCTGCTTTGTGTATTTTAGATTATCTATCAGATACTACATATGGTCTAAAAGCTACTTCTACAGAATTAAACCTTTCTGCAAACGCAGGAGGTTTTATGTCTGCAGCTAACACTTGTGAGCAAACAGTTTCTAATATTGGAGGCGTTTCTGAAAATAGATACACAGCTAATGGTTTTACTAACATGAGTGCCGATGGAACAGGTGTGATTGAAGGCTTATTGAGTGCTTGTGGCGGTAAATTAACTTTTACGAATGGTATGTTTAATGTATTTGTAGCTGCAGCTCAAACACCATCTTTAACAATTACAGACGATGATCTACTAGAACCTGTCAATCTTACAAAAAATACGCAGTCAAATGAGTTATTTAACAGTGTAAAAGCTGTTTTTGTTGATAAGGACAATCAATATCAGGCTACAGACACACCAGAGTTAACAAATGCAACTTTTGTTTCAGAAGATGTACCAAGTGGCGAAGCAAACGCTAATTATTTAAAAAGAATGGAAGTGCAACTGCCTTACACACAAACAAACACGATGGCAGAAAGATTAGCTAAGATTGCTTTGCAACATCAAAGAAAGACTTTGCAAATATCATTACTAACCACAACAAAGTTTATGAGATTGCAACCTGCAGACTTTGTTTACATAACTAACGAAAGGCTTAATTTTTCTAATAAAATGTTTGAGGTAGTATCTACTAATTTAGAGTTTAAAGAGGTAGATGAAGCTCCTGTTGCAGCAACAAGGCTTGTTCTTAAAGAAATAGAAGCTGCTGTGTATGACTTTGTAACTAATGATTATGTAACACCTATAACTCAAGGACCAATAAGTGAAGTTCCTGCAGGTTCTTTTGAGATGTCACAACCAAGCAATCTTGCGTTGTCTCAAGTCCTTACTTTGGATGGCACTACTTCAAAAATAAACATAAAAGCGACTTGGACTAACAGTACATCTCCTTATCTGTTTGGAACTGAGGTTTCATACAAATTGTCTACCGATTCAGCTTATCAAGCTATAGTTGTAGGTGCAGGAACAAGCCAAGCCTTTATACCGAATGTCACCGCAGGACAACAATACAATGTAAGAGTAAGGCATTTTTCAGATCGTAATGTTTATTCTGCCTATGTTAGTAATGTAAACATAACTATTGCAGCAGCTAGTGCAGCTCCTAGCGACCCAAGTGGTTTATCTGCTTCAACAGGAAAGGCTTTTAACATTGTCGTTAGTTATACCAATCCCAATAACAGCGATCTAAAAGCAGTCAAGATATACCGAAAGACTTCAAATAGTACGCCATCTAGTGATAGTGATGGCTTAATAAATACGCAGTATGGTTCGCCTAACTCAGTATCTACCTTTGTAGATGGCAAGGCTAGTGGTCTGACTGCAGGTGTGACCTATTATTATTGGGTAAGAGCTGTCAATCATTCTGATGTGCATTCAAACTTTGTCGGTTCAGTACAAGGTAATTTTACTAATGTTAATACAGTTGATTTAGTTGATGATGCAATCACTACAGTCAAAATTGATGACGATGCAATCACTGCACCAAAAATAAGTGTTGCAACGCTATCAGCGATAACTGCAAATGTAGGAACGCTTACCGCAGGAACAATAGATGCTTCCTCTTTGAATATTAATAATATAACCGCAACCAACATTTCATCAGGCACACTTAACGCTAATAGAATAAATCTTAATGGTTCAACTTTAACAGTCACATCTGATGGTTTACAAATCGGTACTTTTGATGGTGTAAGTCATGTAAATGCAGGAACAATAGGAGCAGTCATTGCAGATCAAGGCACTCATACAATGACGAATACTGCAACTAGCAGTTCAAGTACAAGTTTCCATATTCCAGAAAGATTAACAACCCCCCTCACTTTGTCTGTACCTGCAACAAAAACAGCAGAAACAAAAACATTTCTAATAAGATTAAATGCAAATCCTGCAGGAACAGCAGTACACGCTACAGCTATAAATGTAGTTGCAGGGTATGCCACAACAAATAATCAAACTGCTATCTCTGGACTAGGTTCAAATAATAATCAATATTTGAATTTAGTTTTTGCTGAATGTATTTCAGTATCACATAGATTTACGATTACAACGAGTACATCGTCAGCAACCACAGTTTATATTTATGGTTTTGGTGGTCTTTTTGGGGTGGCAAGTCCTGCTATACAATACACTTTATCTGTGGAAGGAGTATTTAGATAATGGATATTAGTATTTACCTTAAATCAACTGGACAAATAATATCTACTCGTAATATAAATTCTAGTGATGACATAGCACATTTAGATACAACAGTTTATGGTTATGTTGAAGGCGAGTATGAAACTCTTGTAAAAAAATGGGATGGTAGTTCTGTAGTAGATTATGACAATTATGTAAGTGGCACAAATGCAGCTAAAGTGAGACTGAGAAGAAATATACTACTGCAAGATACAGACTGGACACAAATGCCTGATAGTCCACTTTCCGATACAAAAAAAGCAGAATGGGCAACCTATCGCCAAGCCTTAAGAGATATGATGGCTTCCTATACAGATAGCGAGAGCAACACAGTAGAAAATACAACCTTTCCAACTCAACCGACTTAATGGAACATATCTTACTTTGGTCAGGATTATGGGTACATGAGGGTCACTATGTATCATTCAAGATACTTGAAGATGACACAGTTGAGGTAGTTGAGTTACTGCAAAATCCCTCCAAAGAAGAAATAAAAACAGAAAAAATATATGATATAGATGAGGCAATGGTGTTTCAGAAAAAACTTATACAGTTTGGCTATGACCAAGTAGGAGGATATTTTTATGAATGAAGAACAAAATAGTGTTGTTTCTACCCTTGTAGAAGAACCAATCAAAAGAAAATTAGAGCTAGATATAGATGTCACTCCAAAGAATGATGGCGACAACCCATACGCAAAATGGGTACACCTTGCCAAAACCATTGATGCTTGGCGTATCTTTCCAAGAATATTTGTCAGTGTTTATATCATTCTGCTCTACAAAGTAGTGATCTGGTTTATGGAATTACCAGAACCTAACTTAGAACAATCGGCTTTGGTTTCTATTGTGGTCGGTGCAATGGCAGCAGTCTTTGGTATTTATGCAGGTACGTCAGGGCAAAGCAAGAAGTTTAAAGGCGAGGACTGATGGAGACTTTCAATCTCATAGCAGAAGTCGGTGTACCAATAGCAGGTGCTTTAGTCATGGCTTACTTCATATTCTTAGTTATGAAACAACTTATGGATGGTTTAGTTTCTGAAATAAAGACCATACAAGGTATCACGCAGATGCTTATTACAAGAGCTTCTATTATGAACAATGACATGATTAGGATTGATGTTTCTGTATCAAGTGCCTTAGATTTGAGTCCTGACTTAGATCGTATTGCCAGAGCAGAAAACTTTGTGGAAGATGGCAAAATAGACGCTAGAAGGGATTAATGGACATAGGTCAACTAATTGCAGACTTTGGTTTTCCTGTAGTCATGGTCGTGGGATTAGGTTATTTTGTTTATTATGTTTGGCAAACAATTACTAATACTATAGACCCATCTATACAGGATATGAAAAAAACCATTATCCGATTGACTGACCAACTGCGTCTTTTAGATCAAGATATGATACGATTACAGCAGAAGGTAAATACTGTTTTAGAACTTAAAGAGGAAAATAAGTTGAATGAGACAAAGAAAGAAAACAGAAGCAGAAAGAAAGTTTGAATATTGGTTTGGAATGACAGGCATAGCCTTTATTCTATTTACTTTAATATTTAGTCAGATACAAAGTCTTTATGCTGATGAAATGGTATTTAAATTCAAAAGTCCTAGTTTTTCAGGTATTGGTACAAGCTCTCATTACCTCACCATAGAAAATCAACAGTTCAACCGCAAAGAAGCGTTGAAG
>VTLG01010235.1_pt1 | contig 11150 bp, 21 predicted proteins | sample 4694571 | NCBI WGS metagenome assembly VTLG01 (sample SAMN12604809, study PRJNA352737) | marine metagenome | biome: ENVO:00000447; feature: ENVO:00000209|ENVO:00000569|ENVO:01000036; material: ENVO:00002151; isolation source: viral sequences binned using virsorter ... | reverse complement strand
TGGTGGGCTGGGAATGTCTTATCTGATGTTTCAGACGCTCCAGACCTATCTTATGAACAGCACCCCAGCTTTACGTTTACAGCAACAGACGGACTAGCTGAACTGGTAGATATAAAGTTAGATAGAAACACGACCTACGCTACTTTAAACACTCTGACTAGTTTTGTTGATGTGATAATAAGTAGCTTAAAAAACGACTTAGATAGTTCAATTTTTTGGAATGCTACTGGGACTGGTCATAGATTCCTCAGAACGATGGTAAACTGGTATACTGCAAATATGCCAACTCCAGCTGCTAATATCGATCCATTAAGACAATCTGGAGCGATCTTTAGAGCGTTTCAAGAAGTAGAAAACAATTCAGAAGTAACGATTAGTTCTTTTGATGCTTTGGATCGGATATGCAGAGCCTTTGGAGCTAGGCTGTTCTTATCTGAGGGACGTTGGAACTTTACTCAAAACAATGCTTATACTCAAATGGCTTCTGGAAGTGGTCAATGGAGAAGAGATTATTACAAGCAAGATAATACTATAATAGCGTCATCAGCTACGGACTATCGAGATTCCGTTACTAATGTTTTAGGAGGGGGTTCTTTTGACACTTTACCTCCAGTTCAAAGCGTAGTCGTTCCTTATAACTTCCTAAACGATTTAGACTTAATTTCGACTCCTTATGTGCTTTGGAATACTTGGGTTAAAGGAGAAGTTCCAGACTGGGGGTCTCCAGCTGTAACTCAATTTAATGCGATAGGAACTTCTTTAGATAGGGACTTAGGATCTATCTCAACAGCGACAAATGCTAGGATCGAATGGAATATAAAATTTCGTCCTAAATGGTTCGGAAATGCTGCCACCTATTTTACTGAAGCTTGGACTCCTCCTGGCAATTATAATTACTTAGCTTGTTATGTTAATTCTTATTTAAAATTAATAGGAGACTCTGGAAAGCATTATTATATCGGATTATCAGGACCTTCTACTTATCTAACCTACACTTCAACCTCCTCTTCTGGCGCTTACGAATGGGTCGAGTCAGGAACAACAGCAAGCCCTTCTGTTCCTACACAAGTAGTCTATAATCTAAAAAATGTAGCTCTTGGAGGGTACGGAGCCTATGCTTTGTGGGCAAATTTCCCAGCTGGAGATAACGTTACTGCTTTTCAAGGAAGTAGTGTTGCTGGAAACGGAGGTTCTGGAGGGTCGGCTCTAGCTGCTATTCCAGAAGACGGAGAGCTTCACTTAATTTCTTATGCCAAATTCAGATGGGTATATAGTTACCAAACAGCAGCGTATGCCGGTCTTGATGTTTCTGGAGTTATGCTTCCTAGTGGAACTTCTAGCGCTTTAACTCCTACTGGTATTGATGGACTAGCTGTTGCTTTACCAGTCATTAATGACCAAAACGAGTTCTTTAGATATGTAGTGGACGGAGCTGGGACTAGTGTTAACAACTTTACTTCAACTCAAGGAACTGCTGTTTCAAATACTATCTTAGAAATAGACGAAATATTTTTAGGAACTGGTCCAACTCAGTTAAGCAATACTAGAGTTCTTATTTTTACTAATACTGGACTTACAGCTTATGACGCTGGAAATACGATCACTTGGCAAGTTTACCATCAATCTACTGGAGACGGAGTTACTGGTCGATTAAGTAAGATTCTAGGAAAAGAGATTCTAGCTGGAAGAAAGACTGGTTGTGATATTTATAATGGAAGTATAAAAGACAAAAACTACGAGTATGTAAACGCTGTAACAAACATAAGTGGATCTAAGGTTTTTGTTCCTCAACAAATGAGCTTCAATGCTGAAACGGCTGTTTGGTCTGGTCAATGGATAGAAGCTTCGGTTGATATTTCAGCTCAGGCTTATTCTACTTCTCAGATACCAAACACGACTGCTCCAACTTCAAGTTCTAATATTTATTAATATGAGAGTAGAAACATTCGAACAATACTTACAACTAAGAAGCTTAACAGCTACTACAACTTTTCAAGAAGCTGGAACTTTAACGACTCTAGCTACTTTTAATACTGGAAAAGTAGTTGCTAAAAGTGGCGATAAGGTTTATTTATGGATTAAACAATCCCAAGTCTCTTATGAATTAACGTTGACTTCAGACTTAGGGAGTGGCGATAGCGCTGTCTTTTCTTCTATTGCTATTGACTTTAACATTCCAGCTGGGAGTCTGATATTGTTTGACTATGACAACTATCACGAAAAACTTAATAATAAAAAATTCTATTTTCAGCAATCCTTATACCTAACAGCTGGAACTAATGGAAACGATTATCTTTCAGCTTATGGGACAAGTTCCTTTTCTGTAAATTCAGCTGTTACTTTAGCAGATGGAAACACTAAGCCGAACAGATGGGCTTCTCAGTTTCCTATATATGTAGCTACTGAAGACTGCACTTTAACAAAAATAAAAGGACTATGTTCAACAGATGCGGGAGCTAGAGACGATGCTGTTATCTCGGTTTGGAAAATGAGTCCTAATATTGGAGGGACTTCAAACTTAACTATAAACTTAATAAAGGCTTTTACAATAACAAGTCAAAACAATCAAAACCATTTATTTGATCTAGAAGACACTCCTAGCGCTAATCAGACTTTGACGGAAGGACAAGCTATCTTTGTAAGCATAAGACGTACTGGAGCTTTAAATAGTGGCGTTGAGTATTATGCAGATATTGGTTTTGAAACAACTTCTTTCAGATAATGAGAAAACTACTTGCTATCATATTTATTTTTATCTCTGTTCAATGCTTTGGACAAATAGAAGACTTGTTTAAATACTCAACTATTTACACTTCAGCTTCTATTAACAATTCTTTGTTTACAAAAGGAATCTGGCAAATGCAAGAAGGACAGCTAGTAGATGTAACAAGAGACAATCCTTACGACTTTTCTATTAATATAGGAATAAGAAAACTAGCTCGTTTTGAATATCAAAAAAAGAAAGGAGACTTTTATACTGGAGAAGAAAAAGAATATTCAGACAAGTCTATTATCGGAGCTGTTAATGGTCTAGAATATAAGTTCCAGATAAACACTAAAAGACAACAAGGAAGAGAGTTCGAGAATCGTCATTTTTTAGTGAGATACTTAGGGGACTTTTATACAATAAAAGCAGAACAGCTATTCAACGGAAGAGCTGATATTAAGCTACAAAATATAGACACTAGATTAAGATTAAAAATAGGAAACAAAATAAACTTAACTGCTGGAGTTATGAATGCTTGGAGACCTTTAGGCTATGAATATAACGCTATTGAAGCTTATCAAGAAACTGGAAGCGCTTGGTATCAATTAGCTTATGACTATGGATTCGAGGACCAGTTTTATTCAATAGGAGAATATTATGACTGGCGCTGGTTCGATCCTGACGGAAATCATATTGCTGAAACTGACGGAGAATTTTATAAATACCATTTTGGAAATATTGCTAGAGAGTACACTTTAGACGTTCAGGATAGTCTAGGAATGGTCAGAGAGTTAAGCGTTGCTCTAGGAGCTTCGTTTTATCATTATGGAGAACGATTCTGGATTCACGCTTTTGGAGATGTTTATCCTAAGAGATGGTTAGAAGAAGTGGACCAACAGATCTTAGATTATATAGAACTAGATAATGACAGGATAGATTATAGCTTAGGATTTATTTTAGGAGCTAAAATTGGAAGAATGAAAAAACTAGGAGTCTTTATAGAAGGAGACTATAATAAGATGTATGGAAGAGAGTTCTTCGGATTGACAGGAGGATTAAATTATTTGATTTATTAACATTTGAATATTAAAAACTATGAAAGTGATATGTAAAATAGTTACATTTTTAACGTTAGGTTTAGTCTGTTTTAATGTATGCGACAAAAAATGTAAGAAATAATGAGTACAGAGATAAGCAAAGACACTAAATTAAAATTAAGTTTAGAGACGATAATAAGCTTAGGCTTTGCTCTAGTTAGTATTACAGCTGTTTACTTTACTTTACAAGGACAAATCGCAACGGCTATGGAACTTCCTAAAGCACCAGTTGAAAGAGTCGAGTTTGACCTTAGAATTGAAGCTATTGGAAATCAAGTAATGTATAATGGCGAACAATTAGAGGAAATAAAAGAAACCTTAAAAAAAGTTGATGAACGACTATATGAAGTTTCTAAGAAATAATATTTTAGTTATATCCTTTTTAAGCTTTTGTTTAAGTACAAACGCACAAGAAACAATTAGCAATCTTAAAAAAACTAAAAACGGAGTCGTTATTGTAGAAGTAAATTCAGACTTTAACTCTAAGAACTCTGTAAGCTTTTTATCTCAGCTAAAAGACTGCAAAGCATATAGAATCGATATAAGCAACGCAAAAACTTTAGAAGTAAAAACCATACCAACGTTAATTATATTCGATTCAGGACAAGAAAAAGGACGTTTTGAGGCAAATATAATGATGGAATGCGAAGCGACCTTCGACAAAGTACAAAATACAATCAACGAAATAATCTTAAATAAATTTCAATAATGGCTAAAGGAATATCTTTTATATATAGAGAACCTAAAAAAAAGAAACGTAAAGGAATCCACTCCAAGAATAAGTCTAGAACTAAAGGAGGAGATCAATACGTTAAGCCATATAAAGGACAGGGAAAATGTTAAATTATTTTAATTATAATGAATTCGATTCTCCAGACGAGATAGGCTCGGGAATGCCTACTGATCAAGGGGGTAAAATGGACAAGGAGTTTTTATACAAATTAGACGAAGCTAGAATGTTTGCTGGAACTCCTTTTAAAATAACAAGTGGATATAGGTCTCAGGCTCATAATAAAAAAGTAGGGGGCGTTAAAGGAAGTTCCCATCGTAAAGGCTGTGCTGTTGATATTGCTGTAAATAGTGGACTTCAAAGAAGTACAATTGTTTGCGCTTTAGTAAAAGCTGGTTTTACCAGACTAGGAATAGCTAAGACTTTTATTCACGTAGACTTAGACAAAGAAAAACAACAATCAATCTGGCTATATGCTTAACAAAATATTCACATCAGGAGCTAGTGATCTAATCAAGAATGTAGGTGGCGTTATTGATAATTTGCATACTAGTAAAGAAGAAAAGTTAGAAGCTGAACGTAAAGTCAAAGATATGATTTTAGGATATGAAGCTCAAATGCAGAAAGAAGTAACTGAACGCTGGAAGGTAGATATGCAATCCGATAGCTGGTTATCTAAAAACATTAGACCATTGGTTTTAATATTCTTATGTGTATCAACTATTTTACTAATATTTATAGACGCTGGAGTTATCTCTTTTGAAGTAAAAACTTCTTGGGTCGATTTATTACAGCTAGTCTTAATGACCACGATAGGCGCTTATTTTGGTGGGCGCTCAATAGAGAAGGTCAAAAAGAAAAAATGATAGAAGAAAAACGTTATAGACTAAAACCTGACGAATGGGCTTTAATTGATAGTTACAGAAACGACAAACAAGCGAGGTCATTATTAAGGTCTGAATGCGAAGAAGCTGGAATTAATCCTGACTCCGTTCATCATTATTGGTATAAAAGCAAAAAGTTCTCAATCTTTGCAAAGCCTAACGTTTTCTCTAAGGATCAATTTTTAAAAAGCATAGAAGAACTCGTTTCTAGCTATTCTCCTAAATATCCTTCTATTGAATACCCTAAACTAAAAGAAGGTCATTTGTTAATTATAAATCCTGCTGACGTACATATCGGTAAATATGCTGACGCTTTAGAGACTGGAAGCAATTACAATATAAAGATCGCTCGAGATCGCATTCTAAATGGTGTTAGAGGGATTATCTCTAAGTCTGAAGGGTTTCCTATTGATAGAGTATTATTCTGTATAGGGAACGATATATTACATACAGATAATGTAGAAGGAACGACTACTAAAGGAACTAGACAAGATACTGATGGGAGATGGTATAAACACTTTACAACAGCTCTAGAGGTGTATGTTGAATGTGTTGAAATGCTTATGAATATAGCGCCTGTTGACTGCTTACATTCAATGTCTAATCACGATTATATGTCAGGCTTTCACTTAGCACACGCTTTGAAAAGCTGGTTTAGAAATACCGATTCAGTCTTTGTGGACGATGACCCAATCCATCGAAAATATTATCAATATCATAATACATTAATAGGCTTAACTCACGGAGACGGAGCTAAGACTCCTTCTTTGCCTTTACTTATGGCTCAGGAAAAGCCTAAGTTATGGTCTAAGACTAAATATAGATACTGGTATTTGCACCATATACATCATAAGCAACGCTATAAATACTTAACTAGCTTTGACGATATCGGAGTTACACTAGAATTCCTTAGAAGTCCAAGTGGCACAGATGCTTGGCACTATCGAAAAGGATATTGCGGCTCCCCTAAAGCCGTAGAAGGTTTTATTCATTCAAAAAATAATGGACAAATCGCTCACTTAACACACATATTTTAATATATTTGCAAAGTTTTTGGTTGGACAAATCTCTTAATTGTCCTTTTTGATTATTCTAAAAGGGGGTCTTTGACCCCTTTTTTCTATATATATTATTATTATTGTTAAAGTTTTTTAAAGTTTTTTCTATCTAGTAAACTAAAGTTTTATGTATATTTATTGTTAAAAAGTTTGCACAATTAAAAAAAGGTTGTATCTTTGAACCATAATCAAACAAATTAAAACAATGTCAAAAGAACAAAAACTTGAGTACTTATGTAACTTACTTAGAAAAGCTGGAACACACGAAAGTTTAGTTATGCCAAACGCTATATTATTATTAAACTCTTGTAAAGCAAATAATAAGAAAGTAACAGATCTAAAAATCATATAATAACAAGGGGGGGTTAAAACCCCCTTTTTTAAAACTAAAACATTATGTCAAAAGAACTAATTAACAGCTTATTCTTTAATCCTAAAGAAAATCCTTTTAAGGATAAAAAATCAACCCTTAATTTAGATATGGTCGAAGCTACAATTAATCAAGTAGTCGCTGAAATTAACGAACAGAAAAAACATAATAAACAAGTTATTTCTACTTATTCAGATACTCACAAGCGACAAGAGTTAGCTTATGCGCAAGGCTATAATAGTGGCTTAAAAACAGCTCTAATTATGCTTAGGCGCTTAAAGTCTGATATTCTTTGGAAACAATTAACTCTAAATAACAACGAAAATGAATAAGATTAAGAAAATTATCAACGATAATATTGCTCCAATAATATGTTATTCGATAGTATTAATGATATTACTAGCAATAATAAGATTAAATGAAAAAGGATTTATTAATTTAACAATGTAACAAAATGAAAAAAAGTAAAGTAACAAACGTACAATCAAACGGAACTTGGGAGGGACGATTTGGCTTGATGTATAAATATGAAGTTGGATTCGAGAACGGAGATTCTGGAGAGTATTCTTCTAAAAGTGAAAATCAAACTAAATTTATTATAGGGGAGGAGACCGAATACGAATTTATAGACGGAAAATTCCCTAAAGTAAAACCGATTAATACCTTCCAACAGACTACAAGTGTTAGAAAAGACGATAAGACACAAGAATATATTATTAAACAGAATGCTTTAACAAATGCTTGTAATGTTATTGGAGAAGCTGATGTTTCTAAAATTATTGAAGTTGCTGAGGTCTTTGCTGACTGGGTTTTAAATGATAAAAAACCTACTGAATCGAATACTAACTTACCTTTTTAATTATGAGTTATTATAAGAATCATAAAAAGAAAGCGTTTACTATCCTTAAAAACGTAGCTACACATATTAAGGAATGTAAGTTTGACTATGAAATGATCGACTTAGAAAGCGCTTTAGACGAAGCTAAGAAACATTATGACCATTATTTAAAAATGCAAAATAATGAGAACTATCAACCAGAAATTAAACATAAGTCTTACAAATAATGACAAAAACTTACACAACGATAGAAGGCTTGTTTATAGAATACACACTAGACAAGGACAAAGGAACTTATTTTGACCCTCCTTGTTTGAATATAGAAATAAATAAAATAGAATATGAAGGGACTGATTTAACGGAGCTTTTGTATGAAATAGCAAACGATTTTTGTTTGCAACTAACCGAAAAACTAGAAGAAATAAATGGATAATATATTACAAGAAGCAACGGACTTGATGGAAACTAGATCGAGAATAAATAAAGCTGTTGAAGCAGCCTGTTTGGTTTGCAATATATCAATAAAAGAATTTTATAATAAAAAAAGAGAGCGTCATCTTATTGACTGCAGACGTATGGTCTTCACGTTTTGTAGGGACGTTTTAAATTTAACCTATCAAAATATAGCTAGACAATTTGACTTTAATCACGCATCTATAATACATCACAAAAAGGTACACGCTCAGTTGATAGAATCAGATAAATTCTATTTACAAAAATATAATGGGTTTGAAAACTTAGTTAAAGCTGATATTGGATTCTTTGATATACAGAATATAATTGAAGAAGTAAGAGAAGTAAAAAGAAAAAACTTACAAAATAATTTAAAAATAAATGAAGAAAATTCTAGTCAAGAAAAATAATAACTATACAACAATAAACAACGAATTTATCTTTAATAAAGAAATGAGTTTAAAAGCAAAAGGTTTATTATGTCATTTGTTAGCACTTCCTGAAAACTGGGAGTTGTACGTTGAGGAATTAGAGAAGTGGCACAAAGACGGCAAGTCAGCTATTTATAGCGCTTTTAAGGAACTATCTAAGTTTGGTTATATAGAAAGACTGCAAAGACGTGAGAAGGGCTTATTTAAAGGCTTTGATTATATAGTCTATGAAAAACCGAATATAGAAAAACCGAAAACGGATAAACCGAAAACGGAAAATCGACCACTATTAAATACTGATATATTACTAAATACTAATAATACTAAGAAGCGTTTTGATTTTGAAAGTTTAGAAGAGTTAAATATTGATGTCTGGAAAAAATGGAAGGAATATAGAAAAGAGCAATTCCGAATCAACTATAAGCCGATAGGAGAAAAAGCAGCAATAGGAAAGCTTTTAAGAATGTCTCAAGGCTGCCACGAAGTCCAAGAACAAATCATTCAACAATCAATAGAAAACGGCTGGAAAGGTATATTTGAACTAAAAGATCAAGTCAAATCAAAAACAGAAAACGCTTTGGATAATTGGCAAAAGGCACGAAAAATGATAAATAATGGATAAAACTAAACAAATCTGGTATCGTTGGAAGAATGACCTTCCAAAATTAAAAGAAGAAGCTGTGGACGTATTGTCAAGGACTTTCTTTGAAATACAACAGAAGCCTTCAGTTGAAGACATCATTGCTTTAGCTAATATATTAATTGATGACTTAGTTAATAACACTAAATTTTCTACTATGACTATGAAAGATGTTCAAAGGGCTTTTAGTATTGGAGTTAGATCTGGAGATTCAGCTAGTGTCTTTTTAAATGTTAGGACTTGGAATATATGGTTACGAAAAGAAAAACAAAAGGTTGCAAAAAAAGTAATTGAATTACACAAACAAAATGAACTAGAATATATTGAGAACGCCAAAATGATTGGAGGGACAATAGAAAAAGCAAAAAGAATCAAATGAAAATAACAGCAATAATATTACTTATAATCTCTATTGGATATATATCTTTTGAATTATACTGGATAAATAGAGACGAAAAAAGAGAAAAAGAATTTAAAAAACGAAATGATGAAAGCTAAAGACAAAGTAAGAAACTTACTAATAAATAATAAAAGACTTAGAGATTCCGATAATAAGTTAATAGCAACGTTCTGGTATCAAGAACTTAAAATGAGAGGAATAGATACTAACGAAATAACTGGCTTTGAACTATTAGAGCTATTCGCTGAAAGCAAACTAACAAACGCTGAAACGATTAGACGAATAAGAGCAAAGCTTCAGGAAACAAATAAAGAACTTCGAGGATCTAAATACAACCTAAGACAAGGAAAGCTAAAAGATGACTGGAGAAAAGAGCTAGGATATGCTTAAAATAACTAACGAAGACAATATGGAATTGATGTCAAGGTATGAAGATAACTACTTTGACTTAGCAATAGTAGACCCTCCTTATGGTTTAGGAAAAAAACCAACAAGTGGAGGAGGAGGAAGAAATACACAATCAGAAAAATGGGACTACGAATGGGATAATGAAATACCAAAAGACAAATACTTTATTGAATTAAAGAGAGTTTCAAAGAATCAAATAGTATGGGGAGGTAATTATTTCCCTTTTTTATGGGATAAAAGTTGTAGAGGTTTAATAACTTGGGATAAAATGGTTTACATTCCGAGTATGAGTCAGATTGAATATGCTTGGTATTCTTTAGATAAATTACCTCAGTTAGTAAAAATAAACAATAATGATAGCAATAGACAGCACCCAACACAAAAACCAGTCAAGTTATATGAATGGCTTTTAATGAATTACGCAAAAGAGGGAGATAAGATTCTAGACACACATCTTGGCTCTGGTTCAATTGCAATAGCTTGTCATAATTTAGGTTTTGATTTAACAGCTTGTGAATTAGATCAAGATTGTTACGAATCAGCTATGAAAAGAATAAACAATCATAAAGCACAAATAAGAATGTTTTAATGCCTAAGACTACGACAGCAAAGCTTAAAGCTAAACTAGATAAGTTGTTTAGCGAATATATAAGACTAAGAGACAGCGATCATAAAGGTTTCTGTAAATGTATTAGCTGTGGAAAAGAAGCTCCAGCTTTTGGTGGTTCTATACACGCTGGACACTTTATGAGCAGAAGACATATAGCAACACGCTGGGACGAAAAAAATGTTAATAGTCAATGTAATTACTGCAATACTTTTTTAAATGGGAATCAATACAGAGCTTCTATTGGACTAGATAATAAGTATGGGAAAGGAACTGCTAAGAAGTTAGAAGAACGATCTAAGACGATAGTCAAACTATCTAGAGTAGATTATGAAGAAGCTATTACTAATATAAAAGAAAAGATTAAAGAATTAACAATGGGTTGTTAATAAGTATTAAGTAATATAAAAGGATTAATAAAACATAATTAATAATATGCAATAATGAAAAAAATTAGTACTATCTTTGAAGGAGGAGTTGCAAAGGTTTCTACTTTAGCAGACGGCTCAATCTCACTAACGATACAT
>VTLG01017356.1_pt1 | contig 11152 bp, 21 predicted proteins | sample 4694571 | NCBI WGS metagenome assembly VTLG01 (sample SAMN12604809, study PRJNA352737) | marine metagenome | biome: ENVO:00000447; feature: ENVO:00000209|ENVO:00000569|ENVO:01000036; material: ENVO:00002151; isolation source: viral sequences binned using virsorter ... | reverse complement strand
AAAGTAGAAGCATTGGAAGCTAAATGACAGGCACATCAATAGCCTACTTCTTCTTCGGATTCGTAGCTGGTCTTATTATAGTGGAATCACAGAGAGACAGACCTTTTGCTCCTGTAACATTACACGATGGTAAAGCATTAGAAACAAGGATTTATTATTACAGATATAATCCTTATCAGTACAATGAGATTTATCCTTATGGATATTATAGGTATCAGCCTAATCCTTATTCTCAAGGGAATAATAGTGGCTCAAGAACAAATACTGGTGGTGGGAATACAAGAAGTACTGAACAAGGTGAAAGTCATGGTAGAACTGTAGAAGTAAATGATAGGAAGAAAAATTGAATCAAAAATTTGGAAATTTATATGCAAAGTTTTTAGCCATATTTGGTATATGGACAGCCTTTGCATTTATATTTAAAATAGGTTACTAATGACTCTGTGGCTGAAAGCACATATCATATTAGCAATAATTATACTAATTGCAGATGCGAAGGGGACTTTACAACCTGCTGTAAATAAATTTGAAGAAAGGATAGGCATTTATACTGTACCCGATACAACAAAAACTGACCCCTTTACATTAGAGATAGAGGATGAAGAAAAAGATGGATAGGCAGGGTTATAATAGTGTCTTTGTTAAAGCAGACCGTTTTTGGAATGGCTTTTTTTTCCTTGCCTTGCTGTTGTCAATCTTGTTGGCTTGTATAACATGCTCAGATGAGTTTCACATAGGACAGGCTAGGAAGGATATTTCTAGACAGCAATTTGAAACAGACTCAATAATGGCTCATATTATGATGCAAATTGATTCAACTAGAACAGACTTTAAAAAAATATACATAGATGCACAAAGGATAAACAACGGACATGAATAAGGCTTTAAATGCAGATAGTACGGTAAGCTTATCGGTTGCAATGCTTTTGAAGGTTGGCTTTTTAATTTTTGTAATCACTGGGTCATGGTATCAAGCTCAAATCCAATTTAATTCATTGGAGTTAAGGCTTACTGAACTTCATTCTGAGGTAACTGTTTTGAATGAAAAAATGGCAAATTTGGAAGCAAAAAAAGTAGAAAATTTGGAAGAAGAAAATAGGAGTTTGATGCAAAAATTAGGTTTAAAAAAGCCCTAAAATGAGCCACTTTAGCCCAAATACTGAAATGCCTTTTAAGGGGGCTAATAGCCCGAATATGGGGTTTTCTTGGTGTAAAGGTATTATGACACTAAAAAGTAACAAAACCAATTCTCATGAAGATAAAAATAGTAAAATAACCTTGACTAAATATGTATAATAGAAACGCAAAAAAACAAACAAAACATGGAGAAAACTCAACCAATGTCAAATAAAAAAAGGAAAATAACATGACAAAAGTAGAAGCCCCAAAGGCAGAAAAAAAGACTGACCCACAGGCTGTGGTTACAGTAGATGGCAAAGAGTACAAGTTTGAAGATTTAACAGATGAGCAGAAAACTTACTTTGCCCACATGCAGGATTTAAGCAGAAAAATAAACACCACTAGATTTAACCTAGACCAGTTGAATGTAGGAATGGATAAGTTTAAAGACCTATTTGTGGCAAGTTTAAAAGCTTCTGACTCTGAAGAAGAAAAGGACAAAAAAGAGGATGCCAAGTAGCGATATAGTAAATTTAGCTATTGAAAGATTAGGGGTAATGGCTATTCTAGCTGTTGCCCTAGTCTTCACTCTTAGATACATGACCAGCTCATTATCTAAGCAAATTGAGGAGTGCAAACAGATTCTAATAAAATTAATTGATAGGTTCAATTTATCTGACTCTAACACTAAGACCTTCAGAGATTCAATTACTGAAAAGGTGGATTCTTTAGAAAGTACAGTAGATAGAAAATGGAAAGACTAGGTGTGAAGCACATGACTGATAACAATTTTGGAAATTATTTTGAAGCACTTGTTAGAAAAGTGGAACGAATTGAAACCAATGTTAAATGGATGAAAGACGAAATGGAGAAAGACCAAAAACACATAGACCAAATTTATAGAAATAAAGAGGAAATCCAGCAGGTGAAAACAGTGGGAACGGTATTATTTACTATCACTGCTTTTGTTGGCTCTTTCTTTGGCTTTAGAATAAAATAGGAGTAAGCAAATGGAATGGCTACAAGCAAATTGGGAATATGTCTTAATAGGATTCTACACTTTGGAGAAGATTGTTAAGCTTTCCCCAACGGACAAAGATGACATCTTGTTGGATGTTGTTTTTGATGGTTTAAAAAAATTAGTTCAATCAATGTCAAATAAAGGAAAATAAATATGTTTGGTAGGATTATCAGGGCAACAGTCAGGAAAATTGGCGCAAAGAAATTACTTTTTATAGTTTTAGAACAAGCTGTAAAAGCAACCAAGAGCAAAAAAGATGACAAAATGCTGGAAGATGTTAAGAAGTTTTTGGAAAACTATGGAAAAAAATAAGATGTCAACTTCACTTAGCCAAATAAAAGATTTGGTTTCAGACAGTTTAAACAGGCTGGGAAAGAAATATGCAAAGCCCGAAGCTGTGGAGTTGGTATTGGCTACTGGATTGGTGGAAAGCAGATATAAATACATTAAACAGATTGGCTCAGAGATTGCTTTGTCTTACTGGCAAATTGAAGTAGATACAGCAATAGACTGTGTTCAAAACTATTTAGCATTTCGTCTTTCACTGGCTAAAAAGTGTGCTGAAATATCAGACACCCCAGTTAGTCTTTGGATGTCCACAGATAGGGAAAGGTGGAGATGGGCATTGCAGGCAAACATGGTGGTGGCTATTTTGCTATGTCGTTTGAAGTATTGGAGAGACCCCAAGCCATTAGGAAAGACAACTTCTCAGATGGCGAAAACATGGAAAAGGGTTTACAATACTGAAGGTGGTGCTGGCACTGTGGCGCATTTTATGGAAATAGCAGGAAAACATATTTGAAAATAAAGGAAACTGTAGTGATTTTTCCTGATATTCACTTTCCACAGCATGATGAAAAAGCTTTGGAATGTGCATTAAGTGTTTTGAAAAAGGTTAAGCCTTCAGCATTTTTGCTATTAGGAGATTTTGTTGAAGGCAGTAGTGTTTCACACTGGCAGTGGGCAAAAAAGAAAAGACCCCCACTGGAGTTTCAGTTGCCTGCCATTGAAGAAGAAATTGAGCTGGCAAATAAAGGACTAGACAGATTGGATGAAGCTTGCAAAAAAGCAGGAGTAAAAACAAAGATTTTAACAATGGGAAACCATGAATTGTGGTTTGATAATTTTGTGGAAGAAAATCCATATTTAAAAGAATACACAGCTATGAACGCATTTAAGATAAAAGATAGGGGCTACAAGACCTATCCTTATGGAAAGTACATTAAGGTGCTAGGCTCAAAGCTTTATGCCTATCATGGTGGACATTACAGTGGAATTAACCACACTAGGAGCCATGTTATGAATTTAGGTGTTAATGTGGTTTATGGACACACTCATGATTGTATGAAATCTGTGGTAACTCACTTAACAGGCGCAAAGATGGCATATTCTATGGGATGCTTATGTAAAATGGAGAAAGATTTTTTAAAGAATAGACAGACAAACTGGACTCACAATGTGGGAGTTTTAGATATTTATAATGATGGAAACTTTAATCTAAATGTCCTAACCATTATTAATGGTGTGACCAGTTTCAATGGGGAGTTAATTAATGCCTGAATTTCAATTTTCAGAATTACCTTTCATTCAACAGTTGGTCATACTAAAAGAAGTGGCAGAACAGTTTGAAAAAGAAGGAGACCCCCTGATGGCTAGTGAATTAATTTACATGATAAAAAACATTGAACTTCCTGAGATAATTACCTCAGGAGAAATAATAGGAGAAGCCTAATGGCTAGTACATATTATGAAGCATTTTGCAATGTCACATCTGACTTGCAAGTAATTGAACCAAATTTAAACTCTTATAATGTCAGAAGGGCATTAGAGGGGTTTATTCAATCTTCAGGAATTATTTATAAGGTGGGTGGCACTGGGAATGTTTCTGTCCTTTATAGGGATGGGCAAGAGCTGGGGTCTGCTCAATCTTCTTCAGGTGCTGTTGACTCAGATTCAGAATGGTATTATGATGAGGATGCAGACTTGCTTCATGTGGCAAGTGCATTAGACCCAGCTACAGAACATTTCTATGAAGCAGGTTTGGACTGGAAAACGACAAAACAGCAAGCAGTTGACCGTAGTAGTAGTTTCATTAGAGAATTTGTTAATAAACCTATCAGGAGACTGTCAGGTGATGAAGGAACAGAATCTACTGGAACCTATCAAGATATTATAGTTAAGTGTGCAAGCCATTTAGCTGTGGCTACGATTATTAAGCCCTATGATTTTGAAAAGGCTATGAGAATTGAGGGTGTTGTTTATAATGAAGAAACAAACACTGGGCTTTTAAATTTAATTAAGGCTGGTGAAATCCCACTGTGGGATGAGACAACAGACAGACAAAGAAGTGGAGTTGTTAAAAGGATAGCCTATAACAGCTCAAGCACAGGTGGAATAGTGGATGTTATGATGGGTAAAAACGCACCTTATGTAGATTGGGACAGGGTTAAGATTATTATTTCAAATGATGGGAACTCAGGTTCGGGTGCAAGTTTAAATAGTGGCAGTGAAAACACTGCTATTAAATACAGTGTTTATGTTAAGAATGATAATGGATTGAAAGTAGAGCAGGTGGTGACAGATGAGCCTATTAATGGGTCTTACCAATCTTTAGCCTATGGAGCTTATATTAGATTTTCAGTAAGCTCTGCAAGTTCAGGCACAGCTTCAAAATATTACACAAATGATGAGTGGGAAATAGAGCTGGATGGGCAACCAATAGAATCAGGCTCAGGGGTAAAAACATTGCAAGCTGTTAGGTGTGATTATTAATGGCAACAAGCTATTTCCAAACCTACAAAGAAATCCAAGACAAGCTGGCTTCTATGATTAGAGCTGAGTTTAGGGGTTTCTCTGTCTATTTTGATGACAACTATGTGAATAGAAAACCGTCTTACTTTAATATTGTAAAAACCAAAGATGACATCTTAATGAATCTAGTACCAAAAGCCCAAATAAGGGATTACGGATTTAATGTTAGATATTATTTAAGAAGACCAAACTACTCAAAAGATTTAACACTAAATGCACTTTTTAGAATTGGAGACAGAATAAACCAGCTAATGTTTAATAATTCAAATGTGAAGTTTTATTCTACAGGAAAAAATTATTATTTCACCGATGGTCAGTTTTCAAATTATTCTGTGCAACCCTCTAGGGATGAATCAGAAAACATAAATGACCTACACATAGCTTCTTTTGACTTTGAAGTGAAGGCATTTGAGGTAGTATAAATGATAGCCCACAGTGAACAATTTAAAGATTTTACAAAAGGCTTAAATATTTTATTGGCTGGGGAATTTAAATTGCCAGTTTATTTTGACAGGGGCTTTAACCAAAGACGGTCAATGTATTTTTCCATAGAGCCTGTAAGTTCAGCAATATCAGAGCTTAGAACGGAATCTCAAATAAGAGAATTTACAGCAAACATAAAACTTTACTGGCACAGGGGTGGAAACAGATTTGGTGAAAGGGCAAACCACCAAAAAATTATGAATACGGTAAATAAGATTGTTGAAAGGGCAAAACAACTTTTAACAAACAATGCCTCATATACTGTTGACAACACCCCCTCTTTTGGAGAGTGGAACAAAACTTTTAGTCAAGAAGAAAAGCAATTTGTTTTTCCTAAATTTGCACTGACAACTACTTTTTCACAGGATTCCACAGTGTTTGGGTCAGCAACAAGAATTTCTAGAGATTATATTTATTTTAGGGACACATATTGGTTTGACGGAAAAATTAATAGTGTGGATTATGACCCACCAAGAAATGACACAGAAAATAGAAGTGACCTAATTATGGCTTCAATGGCTTATAGTACGAAGGTTGAAGATGTGGTTAGTTAAAATAAGGAGTAACATAAATGGCTTCTAAGCAAAAAGTACAAAAGAAAAAAGACTGCATGATACCCTCAAGCGACTCTTACAAGGGTTTAGGCTATGAAGATTGGGAAGCTTTGAATGATGGTCAGGCAGTAGAACTAGATGAGGTTAGTGATATACTCAAGCCTTATCTTGAAGGACAATCAGAAAACAAACAAAAGAAAGGAGATAAATAATGGCATTAGACGGACAAGCTTTAAGCCCAAAGGAGTTTTTACTGGCTTTCAAACCTGAAACAACCGTTGGGACAGCTAACACCTCATCCATGAATCTCTTAAATGTTGATTCTGTTTCTAGCCCTTCTTTAAATCTCAGCCAAGTCTTAGATGTAAGAAATGGTGTAGGTAGAACTGCAAAGGTAGCAGATGCTTTTACAGAAGAAAAAGGAACTAGAAAAGAAATCAGCTTTGCAGGCACTGCAGACACAACAACTCTGCCAATCCTGCTCCAAGCAATCACAACAACTGCAGTAAGCTCTAGCCCTGCTAGTTATGATGTGGCTTATAATTACACACCACCTGAGTTGGAAATAGGCACTGGAAGCATAAGTGACAACTTACACACTTTCACCGTTGCAATCTCACACCCTGAAGCTGGTAATGACCATTCTATGATTTTTAAAGGATGTGTTCTAACTTCTTTAAACATAGCTGGTAGCATGGGAACTGAATCGGGTAGAATTAAAGTTTCAGGAACTTGGGCTACAGGCAGTCAGGGAACTTATGAGCAGGCTAAACCAACAAGCATGACAGCTTACAATTCCACAAACTACAGCATGACTCAGTGGACTGCTGAGACAACCTGTGCTGGAATTGAAGATTGTGTGATTAGTGATATTTCATTGACACTAGAAAATCCTGCAGAATTTGTTGGCTTTAATGCAAGTGGAGACCCACAGGCTATTGTTAGGGCTGTTCCTGAATTAAGTGTTGCTTTTGATGCAACGGTTAAGGCAGACAACCAAACCTCAGGCTTTCATAACCTACACAAGGCAGGTGGAACCAGTGCTGAGTTTGAGCTTTCAAATAATAGCACATGGGCAAGTGCAACTGCATTTGGTATTAAAATGGCAAATGGCACTATCACTGCAGTTGACTTTAATGAAGCAAATGCAATGTTTTACAATGTTTCAGTGAAGGGGCTTGCAAGTACCTCAGGTGATTTAATACAAATAATTGCATAACAACTGTTTAAACAGGTTACAATAGAAAAAAAGGAGTAACACAATATGCTAACAGTAAAAATAGACAAGGTAACATGGGAAATCAATGATATTACCTTTGCAGAAAAAAGAAAGCTACACATGCTTAACAGTGTGTGCTTTGCAAATGACGGACTAGACCAAGAAAAATACTATGAAATGCTGGAAGAAACTAGAAAGCTGGCAGGCTATGGCGAAGGAACGGAAAGAGAGACTAAACTTTCTGAGCTTACAATGGTTAGGGTTGACACCGTTTTGCAGAACTTTTTGATGGAGTATTTAGGACTGAATAAGTCAAAAAAGTAGAATGGGAACTGGCTCTTTATACATGGTGTAGTTTTTTTGGGTGGCAAGAAAGTCTGTTCCCAAATGATTGGGGTGCTGTTAACTATGAAGCTACCTCACCTACTTTGGGCAAAAGAATTTGGTTTAAAGGAAAAAAAGATGTTCAGAAGGAAATAGGCAGAGTTATAGAAGAAGGAGCAGAAAAGGAATTTAGTGTAGGGCAGTCTTTATACTATTCTATTCCTTTCTTTTGTAATGCAAAGCTCTTTGCTAAGTCATTTTACAATGAGCTACTTGAGGAGTACCAAATTACGCAGGATTATAACATACCTTTGGCTCAAACTTTGGATGAAGTTCCTGTGATTAGGTCAAGGTATTTTAATATCATTAGGCAGGAATTATTAAACTGTCAAAAAAGACAAATGGATATGAAAAATGGCTAAAAAAATTAGACTGGTTTTTGAAGTTCAAGGCGCAAAGGGTGCTGAAGAAAAAACCAAAAAAGTAGATTCATCATTAACAGGGCTGGCTAAAAAAGCTGGGCTGGTAACTGTAGCCTTCATGGGTGCAGGTAAACTTGTTGATGCCTTTAAAGGCGCAACTAGAGTTGGTGCTGAGTTTGAGCAGAATATTAAAAATTTATCTGTAATAGCAGGGGCAACAGGGGGCAAACTAAAACAGCTTGAGCAGTCTGCACTTAAACTAGGTGGCTCTACCAAATTTACAGCTAGTGAAGTAGCCAAGCTTCAAATAGAATTTTCTAAATTAGGATTCACTGCTGATGAAATCTTAGAGGTAACTGAAGGAACCCTAAACCTTTCCACAGCTTTTGGTCTTGACCTTTCACAGTCAGCTAGTGTTGCAGGTTCTACATTAAGAGCCTTTGGCTTAGATGCTAGTGAAACAAATAGAATGACTGATGTGATGGCTACCAGTTTTGCTTCAACAGCCCTAGACATGGACAAATTTACCAATTCTATGTCGTTTGTAGCTCCAGTTGCTAAGGTGGCTGGATTTTCTTTGGAAGAAACCACTGCAGTGCTTGGAACTCTTGCCAATGCAGGTATAAGTGGCTCTATGGCAGGAACTGCGCTTAGGCAGGTGTTTTTGGAGCTTTCTAACGAAAATAGCAAATTAGCCAAAAGATTGGGTGGAACAGTAAGTAATTCAGCAGAATTAACAGAAGCCTTAACAAAACTTAAAGAGGAAGGCATAGGAACTGCAGAAATGAAAGACCTTGTAGGTCAAAGAGCAGTTTCAGCATTTAGTATTTTATTAGATGGCGCAGATGATGTGGCAACCTTAACAGAAAAATTTAATGATGCTAATGGCGCAGGGCAGGCTATGGCTACAGAAATGCTTGACACCTTACAGTCTAAATTTAAAATCATGCAATCAGCCAGTGAAGATTTAGGCATAGCTTTTTTTGATACCTTTGACAGTGCTTTAAAAAACGCAACAGATGTAATGACTGATGCTATAGGTGGCTTGGCTGAAATGTTTAAGTTAATGGATGAAAGCCCACTTGAAACAGCCATAAGGCATATTGATGAACTGGGTGGGAACACACTAGAGCTTAGAACTGAGCTTGCAGAATTAAACCTAGAACAGGCTAAGATGGGGTCAGAGAGTCTTCCTACTATAAATGAAGCTTTAGAAAAGCAAAAATCAAACACAGCAGAGCTTATAGACCAAGAAAGGTTGCTAAAAGAAGCACAAGAACAATTAACAGAAAAACAAAATGAGGGTATGCAGTCAAGTATAGCCCTTGAGGGTGGCAGGGTCAGACAAAATGCAGAGGCTCAAAAAGCTATTGCCAATGCAATAGAAGAAAAAGGTAAGATTATAGAAAGGATTGAAGCCCTAAACCAAGATAACGAAGCCCAAGCAGAAGCTATTAAAAAAAGGCAAGAGCTAACCCAAGCAGAGTTAGACCTAAGGGGTGTTAGGGCTGAAGCAGATGAAGCCAACAAGGTCAGGGTAGAAGAAACAGACCCCAAAGACCTTGAGGGTAAGGAAAAGCTTGTTCAGGTGGCTACAGCAGAAATTCAAATCCTTCAGCTAAAGCTGGCACTGTTGGAAGATGGTGAAAGCGCAAGAGAAGCAGAGGAGAAAGCACTGCTGTTCCAGCTAGAAAATGCAGACCGTTTAAATATCTCAGAAGCTAAAAGGCTCCAGCTTAAAATTCAGCTATTAAAACTAGGAGAGCAAGAAGCCAAACAAGGCAAGAAGAAGGCTGAGGATAACAAAAAAGCAAATGAAGAAGAAATAAAACTTTTTATAGCAAATGCAAACAGTGCTGAAGAAGCCCTAGAGAAAAAAGTTAGAGCTGAGGCAAGCAACGCACTGGCTAGCTTGGTTAGGAGTGTTATGGAAGGCTATCCGTTTCCAATGAATCTTGCGCTGGCAGGTGGGGTAGCCATTGCTGGAACTAAGGCTATTGATTTTGCCATTAGCCAAGCAAAGGGAATCAAGCTAAGGCAGGGTGGATTTATTGAGGGCTTTGGTGGTGGTGATAGAGTGCCAGCAATGCTAGAAAGGGGTGAGTTTGTTTTGAACAAAGAAGCTGTCCAAAATATAGGCATTAACAACCTTTCAGAATTAAATGCTGGAAAAAACGGTGGTGGAATGAATATTGTTTTTAATGCTCCAGTGACCAATGAAGATTTCGTAAAAGATTTTATAGTACCAACCATTAGGGAAAGCCAAGAAAGGAACCTTAGCTAATGGCATTGAGCCAGCCACATGCTGATTATACTTCAGCACTAGCAAGTGGAATGATTGAAGACTATTTGGTGATTTTACACTATTATAATGCTTCTGCCAATGGGACTGTTGGGATAAGTATGAGGACTGAAGAAACTATAAACTCTGTAGAATATACACCCTGCATAACTAAAGCACCTGTTATTAGAGAAAAAATAGATTTAAAAACTTACCAATCCAGCTTTGGAAATGTGGTGCTAGACTGTGCTGACTTCCCAACAAGTGTTTCAACCTTTGACCTGTCAAATGATGCAAATTATTTTTCAGGGGAATTTTATGAAAACAGTGGAAGCAGATATTATATAAACCAAAAAGTTGAAATCTATTCAATGTTAAATGATTCAGATGACATTGCAAAATGCTTAAAAATATTTGAAGGTAGGTTAAGTAAAACAGACATTGATTGGGGAAGCAAAAGAATTAGACTTCAGGTAAGTGCCTACAACCCATTTGACCATATTATGATTCCAGTAACTAGAGACAGTGAGGAAAATGTGCCAGCTCCAATTACCTATGGGGCTTATACCCCAAACACTTATGGAGCTTATGCAACCTCTAAGGCTCTTTGGAAAGCTCCCATATTGGACAAGGGAAAACAGCAGTTTGTTAGGGCTTTATTAAGGGACAGCTCTGTCACAGCAGATGCCCAACCCCATTTTTATGATGAGCCACTAGACCAGTTTATTCCAATAGCAACAGGCTCAGGTGGCAGTTTGGATTCTGCCAGTGAATCTTATAATAGTATTCATGTTTCTTATGCAGATTTCAGGTTATATAGGTCAGCCAAGCAGAAGCCTATAGGATATTCTAGTGACTCAGGCAGTGGGTGGACAAACACAGACAACGCTTTTAACAATTCCAGCGCAGATGACACCG
>VTLG01010805.1_pt1 | contig 11153 bp, 12 predicted proteins | sample 4694571 | NCBI WGS metagenome assembly VTLG01 (sample SAMN12604809, study PRJNA352737) | marine metagenome | biome: ENVO:00000447; feature: ENVO:00000209|ENVO:00000569|ENVO:01000036; material: ENVO:00002151; isolation source: viral sequences binned using virsorter ... | reverse complement strand
GAATATAAGAGTCCAAGTGAATATGGATATTTGTAAGATTTAATCTTTTTCATATTATCCCAAATAGTTATAGTATCCCACTCACCAATAGAATCTATAACTATAATATTACAATCATCAAATGGTGAAGTATAATATCCAGCTGCAGCATGAGATTGATGATGATAAAAAGACTTGTCATACTCTAAAGATGTTTTATCCTTTTTCCATGACTTTAGAGTATACAATCTTCTAGTATTTTTTAACCATGTTTTTTCGTGATATGCTATGATTGGTTTTTTTAAACCAAGACAATCATTGACTTCAAGTTGTTCTTTATGTAACCATTTGTCGTTTTTAATTTTAGAATATCTCTCTGCATGAGATGCATGAAGTATATTATTATTACTAATTCTACAAATGGCAGCATCATGGAAACCCTCAGAAAATCCTACAACATTCATTTTTTATTCCATAAATTCCATCAAAGGTGAAGAAGTTTTAATTCTTGCCTCTGCAATCTTAAAGTATTCTTGTTCTTTTTCGATACCGATAAAATCAAAACCCTCATCTTTTGCAGCCATACCTGTAGAACCAGAGCCCATAAATGGGTCTAAAACTGTTCCACCCTTTGGTGTGACAAGTCTGCATAGGTATTTCATCAGTTCTTGGGGTTTTACTGTTGGGTGTGTATTTAATCTCATTTCAACCTTATTATGTTTAGTTCCATCACCTTGATTTCCTTTGAAATCTAGATTGCCTCTTTTTAGTTCTGCTTTTGCCTGATTACCCCACGCCATAGGTTTTGCAGTAAAGTCCTCTAGTCCTCTGTTTCTTTCATTCTTTGATACTTTTGGACAATAGAAGTATCTTGATGCAGAACCCTCATCATTATATGCCTCAAACTCTGTGGTTTTATTATACTTACCAAAAACAGTATTTGTTTTCATTTCATCTTTATGATTAACACTTCCATGCTTACCTGTTTGTGGAAATATATCTTTCACAACATCACTACCATCATGCATTACATTTGCTGGGTATCTACCATCTTCTCTAACTCCAGTTAGATTATTATTTTCATTCTTAAAACCAGAACCCTCTTTCCATGTTTCTGATACCCTTTCTTTTCTATCAACTTCTCTCAACATATCATCTACCTTTGGGTCTGTTTCTACTCTACAGGCACCAATATTAATACCACCAGTTCTATGTTTTAATACATTATCTACAATAGATTTTTCTGACAATGGTTTTCTCGCCATCACAATAGGTTCGTGTGCAGGCTTTAGTGCAGTTCCCCAACCCTCGTATTCAGAGTTACCTTTTGTTACCTCTATCTCTGTTCGGTTATTATGTTTATTCCAACCACTATCTTGTCCTAGTGCATTTTTTCCAGCTCTGACCTCACCAACGACTTCTCTTTCGTTACCTAATCTTTTATCTATCGCCTTACCAATATTTAAACTCTTTGGAAACCCAGAACCATATATCCACATAATCTGATCACGAATTTCAAAACCAGCATCTTCTATTGCAACGGCCATTCTGTGGTAGTTTCTGGACGCACTAAAAGCAAGTAGATGCCCGCCAGGCTTAAGTAAGTCATAGGCGAGTTTCCAAGTATCTGGCCTAAAAGCAATATCTCCACCATCCCATTCTTTTCCCATAAATCCAGTAGATGCTCTTGAGAATGCACCATCAGTTCCATACTGTGCTGGTGCAGAACCCTCTTTACCAAATCTTTTAACTATTGATGTTAAATGATATGGTGGGTCAGTAACAACTGAGTCTATTTGTTTTCCTTCGTCTTTTAATTTCTGCATCTGTTTGATGCAATCTCCATTAAGTAGCAACATGACTAAAATTTTTCACCTTCTCAAATCTAATTGTACTATTGAATTTATCAGCAAGTACATCTTGTTTATGACTAATTACAAACACATTTTCTCCGCTCAATGTATGTAGTATCTTCAAAAACTCATCTGTTCCTGTACCATCAAGAGAACTATCAAATATCTCATCAAGTATAAGAAGATTAGTGTTTGTAGAGTTTTTCATCTTTGCAACTGCTCTCCATGTGAAAAGTAATGCAAGATCAATACGCATCTTTTCTCCCTCTGAAAAAGAAGAATAAGAAAACTCATCGCGATATCTAGATTTAATTGTTTCCTCAAAGTTTTCGTCTAAAGAAAAGTTTACATAAAATTCCATAGAGGTAAGATACTTATTAATTAGTTTATTCATTATTGGTAAATACTGTTTGATGATTTTAGTTTTAATACCTGTGTCTTGTAACATATTTCTTGCAGCTTCAGCATACAGTTTATCTTCTCTTAATTTAGATTTTTGTTTGTTATAAACCTCTGCCTCTTCTTTTAAATCTTTTAACTTATCAACATCAGACGTAGTAGTACCATCAGTTTCAAACTGATTTATTTCTATTTGTAACTGTGTATTAAATTTTTCTAACTCTAGTATTGAAGAATCTATTTTAGCCACACTTACATGATTTTCTCTAATGGTGTTAGTAATATTTCTAATTTCTTCTTTTCTATTAATTACTTTATCTAACTCAAGTTTTAATTCTTTCATACCCACTTGTATTTTATCTGCATCTGTTTTCTTTTTAGAAATCATATCAGTTTTAAATAATTCATCTATGTGTTGTTCACAGGTAGGGCAGTCTTTATTTTTTTCAAAAAAACTAATCATAGAAGTATGTGTTTTATGTTTTTCAACTAGAGTAGATTGTATATCTTTTAATTTTCCACTTTTTGTTTCTACTTTAGATTTATCTTCAATAGACAATAAAAAATTTTCATTCTGAGTTTCAATATCTTTTTTACTAATTGACCTGTTAGATATTTCTTTTTTATTTTCTTTTATAAGATTTTGTTTTTGTTTAATTATTTTTTCTTTATTGTCCTTTAAATCAGCTATATGATTTTCTTGAAAAGAAATCTTTTCAGATGCTAGTTGATATTGATAATCATTTTCACGAATATCATCTAGTATTATCTTAATTCGTTGTTTAAGGATTAAGTTCATTGTAGAGAATATTTGAATATCTAAAATCTCTTCTACAACCTCTCTTCGGTGTCTAGCTTTTAATTGCATAAAAGGCACAAATGTTGAACTACCTAAAATAACAACTTGTGTAAATGATCTATAGTTAAGCTTAAGAATTTGTTGTTCTAGTATCTTTTGATAATCTCTAGCATTTGCATCTTGATTTATTAAGATATTATTCTGATATATTTCAAACTTATTTGGTTTTATAGAACGTATTACTTTATATTCTACAGTGCCAATTTTAAATTCAACCTCAACAACTGTAGAAGAATTGTTTATTGAATTTACCATTTGCATTTTACTGATATTACGAAATGGTTTACCAAATAATCCAAAACATAAAGCATCAAGTATCGTAGATTTACCAGCACCATTTTCACCTATGATAAGTGTAGTGGAATTTTTATCTAGTTGTATTTCTGTAAAATTATTTCCTGTGGAAAGAAAGTTTTTCCACCTCACATATTTAAAATTAATCATATTTCTAAGTCTTGTGCCTCTGTATATAATTGTCTCTGTAAATTAATTAATCTATTTTTATCTAAAGATGTATCTAGTTCTTCAATGTATTTACTTAATAGTGTCATGGTGTCTTCTGTATTTTCTACAATATCATCAGATACAGTATTTGCATCTAAGTCAGAAAAATCTTCTATTATTTTTACTTCGTGACAATCTGCTTTGAGAACTTTGTCAACAAATTGGTCAAACTGATATAAGTCTTTTTTATTGACTACAATAATTTTTACATAGTGGTCTACTAATTTACTTACATCAAATTTACTATAATCATTTTGTGTATCGTCATAGTAAACCTTTTTGTGAATAGTATATGGATTTTCTATTCTTTCCATCTCTCTAGTTTCTGTATCAAAAATATGAAATCCTTTTTTATCTTCACAATCATTCCAGTAAATTTCGTATGGTGCACCAAGATAATATATATGACCATCATCTGATTTAATATGAAAGTGACCAGAAAAAACACTATCAAATTTTCTAAAAATATTTTTACTTAATCCATGCTCATTTAATAAACCCTTCATCATTTGAAATCCAGCTATCTCTAAATGACCCATACAAACTACTGCATCTGTTTCTTTAATAATTTTTTCAGAACTAATTGTATTTTGACTATTAATCCATGGCAAGAATAAAATTTTAGTATCATCAAACACAACTTCTTCAGCCTCTGAATAAATCTTAATATTATCGTGACGCCCACCTAGAAGTTCTACTACAGAGTTTACATCATTAGTATTTTTATAAAAAGTGTCGTGGTTTCCAATCATAATATGTAAATCTATCCCCAGCTCTACAAATGGAGAAACAAATCTTTTACGAAAATCTCTAGACGTTTTGTAAGAAACAAACTTACGTCTATCCATCAAGTCTCCTAAATGAATACAAGTTTTTATATTATTATCTTTAAGAGTAGGAAAAAATATATTATCACAAAATTTGTAAAAGTATTCATTAAAGTTAGAGTTGTCGTTTCTTGCACCAAAGTGAGTATCATTAATTATTGCAATTTTCAATCATCTGACTCCATGAAATTTTCTAATCCACTTTTCTTTTCTTTATTTTCTTTTTTCTTTGGTTTATATACAGCTTCATCAGGCACCATAACATTTACATCAAAACCAGAAACTTGATAAACAGTATCATCCATTGGATTTGTAACATATGGAATATACTCTTGTTTTTCTATCATTCTATGTTTTACATGAGCTTGTTTTTTTTCTTTTTGTATTCTACGAATAAAAGCATAATATATTATTTGAGTGAAATATGCAAATGGATTGTTTGATTTTTCTGGATTAAAATTATGAATATATTGTAGACAGTTTTCTATACCATCTGATATCATTTCTTGTCTATAAGTATAGTTTATAAAATTTGGTTTGTATGAAAGCCCGTTTGCAATTTTTAGAAAACACTCTCCTATGTAATTTGTAATACGAGGAATTTCTTCTCCCATTTCTTCTGCTTCTTTACATTGTTCTTTCCAATCTTTCATAGCTTGAAGAAACATTTTATTATCTACATAGTGGACACCTTTTTTCTTAGCCATAGAATCCCTTTCTTTTTATATACATTTATTCATAGTACACTAATATGAAAGGAATGTCAAGAGAAAATTTGCCCTTGACAAGCTTGTGTTTAGTGTGTATAATGATTTTGTGGTTCTAAAGATTAATGATATACTTTATCTTCTATATCCCAATCATCTAAATCAATTTCATCTGTTTCAATTTCATTTAATTCTTTATTTGTAGGCTCGGCAACCAATTGTAATCTATCCATACTTTTTAACACATACTCATAATAGCGACATAAACCTTCAGATGCTGGAGTCATAATAACAACTCCAGTTTTTTCTATTATATAATGTTGTTGATCAGAATATACTTGTAACCATCTAGATAATCCTAAAGATTCTACAGCACCCTTATCTGTTACTTTAGTGATTGTGCTCATTTTAAGAGGTGAAGTTACTTTAAATTTTCCAGAATCTAAATTTTCAACTGAACATATTATATCTTCACCATTTGATAATTTGACAATTTGATAATTCATTTCTTGTTTCTCTTTTATAAAGCTATTTTATTAATTTTATAATTAAAACTTTCATCTTTATATATATTTATTCTTTCATAAAAGTGTCTTAGAGTAAAATTTCTTCTAGATTTATAAGTTAAATCATCTGCTATATCAAATAATTTAACCATATCTTTATCTTTACTTTGTCTTAATCCTCTACCTATACTTTGTAATATTCGTATTCTGCTTTTAGATGGACTTGCAAAAACTATGTTATGTATGTTACGAATATTTATACCTGTAGAAAATGTTCCATATGAAGCTATAATAATTGCATCTTTTTCATTCTCTGTTATACCACGAATTTTTTCTCTAGTTTCAGTATCAGTTCCACCATACACAAAAAATACTTTTCTGTCAAACTTTTTAATTTCATTATATAACAAAACACCATGTTTGTCAACTAATTGAAATAAACATAAAGTATTTCCATTTAAATTTTTACACAAATTTTTAATAAAAATATTTCTTTTTGTGTGTGATACTATATAATTAATTTCCTCGGCATATGCATATTTTCTAATTCTTTTAGATTCTTCCTCTGTGTGTTTTAAAACTATACAGTTAATTTTTAATTTAGCTAAAGTATCACTATCCATCAATTCCTTTGTAGTAATAATTTTTTTAACTTTTCCAAACAAACCTTCTAATACTAATCTATGTGTTTGTGTACCATCAAGTGTACCTGTTAAACCAAATCTATATTTTACATCTCTAGATTTAACCATAATATCAGTCAAGGATTTAGCTTTAAATAAATGGGCCTCATCTCCTATAATGCAGCCATACTGTGCATAGTATGGAGTATGTAATTTATAAATTGATTGCCAGGTAGAAATCACGCAGGCCTTGGAAGAACCTTTGTCGTGGCCTGCATAGACGCGATGAATGTATTCATCTTTCCAACCATAATCAATAAAGTCTGAATACATTTGCTCTACTAATGATGTTGTAGGTACAAGGATTAATGTTTTTAATCCCATCATGTGATAATAACGAACTAATGTATATATTATTAATGATTTGCCAGAAGCGGTAGGAGATAGTAAAAGTGTTCTGTTTGTGGATATTGCATGGTGTATCGCATCCAACTGATAATCCCTAAATTCAATTGCTTTTCCTTTTGAGGTGGGGTGTAGAGAGGTGGCGAAACCTCTAACATCCTCACGAATAACATTCCGCTCATTTTCTACTCCATCTTTTATTATATATTCAATCGAGTTTTTTGAACAAAACTCTTTTATGTAAGGAAGTAACCCTACATATATTCTACCATTATGTGGAGAAAATAATCTTATTTTACCATCCCAAAGTTTTTTACGATAGTGGGGCATAAATTTAGCCCCTGGCACTTCAAAGGTAAAATAATCAGACAATTCTTTTTCTAAACTGTCATCTACTTCTAATGTTAAGTATACTTCATTAATCTTTGATATTTTCATTTAAACTTGGGGCCAAGAACCCAACCAACTAAAGATTTTCTTACACCTTTTGTTACTGGTCTTACTCTATGCCAATAATCTGATTTAAAAAATAATGCAGTATTTAATGGTAATTTTGTAAATGTGTCATATCTATCTTTTACACTTGGACTATGTAATTCCAAATCAAATTCGCCTCCTGTATAATCGTTATTAAGAAAAACTGAAAAACTTATTTTACGAACTCTACCATCATTGTATGGTTTATTATGTTGATCTACATGCCAACCATATTCTTCTTTTTTACCATACTCACCATATTGTAAAGGCTCTATAGCATCAAGATCAAAATTCCAATCACACATTTGATTTACATTTTTAGATATTTCTAAAAATTGTTGTAATATTTCATCATGTTTAATAAACGAAATCTTTGAATTTCTAACAATTTTTTTTGTGCTACTTTCTACATTACCTTTAATTAAATTATAATCTACTTTATCTAATGTTTTATTAATCAATATGTCTGATAATTTTTGAGTCCTATATGGATTACCATATCTCATTATTTAACCTTTGTTTTAAATACAACACAAGTTCTTAACTGGTAACATTCACGACTTACTGGTTGAGCTTGATGTGGTAGGTCTGCAGGAAATTTAATTAATCTATTACCTTTATAATTAATATGGTGTGTAATATCTTTTACATCATTATCATATATTACAGTTCCACCACCCCAATCATTTTTCCAATCCATTCTTGGATAGTAAATAAAAGTCATATCTCCATCATCTCTGTGTATATGTGGTTCTATTCCATGTGTGTGTGCATTAAGATAAGCTCTTTCCATCTCATAATCATATTTACTACTAATCTGACTCCAAATTGGTGCATAATCTCCTATCTCTTCAACATTATGTCCTAAAAATAAATGCCAGTGTTTGTTTGTACCACCCTTTACTGAATCATAATCGTATTTCCATGATACTTCTCTTAGTTGCATATCAATTAGCTGTGCAATATGCTCCTCTAAAAAATTATCTGTATATTCTATATTATCCCACATTAATATGTTACTCCTGCTTCAAATTTTTTCCATTCTATTGCATTCTTAATATCCCAGCCACGATTATCAACTGATTTGATAACCCCTTTGATATAATCAACAACTGTTTCTAAATATCCAATTTTATTCTCTGCATCTATAACTTCTTCATCAGACGTAATGTAAACACTTAAATCTGTTTTTAGAACTTTAATGTCAAATGGTTTACTTACATAAACTTTAGCATCAGCCTTACCACCATAATATTCCCATTTATCGCGATATATACGTTTATATTCTCCTTTTGCTTTAAACAAAAGAAGTTCATACTTAGATTTTATATCTAAATATTTAGCTTTAATTTCTTGATTTTTTAGTGATTCTGTGTCTAAGTGTTCATCATCTACTTTCAAGTCATTTTGGACTTGAAGTTTCAATTCATCTAGGTTCATTATAACTCCATTATTTACTACCCATATATCCCGCTATGATTCCTATTAATCCTGTGAGTGCCATCTTCATTAATGTTATTACTTCTTCGTCTATGGGTCTGTTTTCTGATACAGCCACATAGTAATCACCAATAATAATAACACCTAACAATGCTAATACTCCACCTGTTAATAATATAATTACTAAGTCTTTAAGATTTTTTATCATGTGTTTAATGCTACCATTTCATATAATTTATAACGAAAATCAATTGTTGCTGTTAAATATTCTACATCAGTTACATTTTGATTGTAATCTAATCCACTTAAAGATACTGGAAATAAATCAGAAAAACGCACTTCCATAAGTGGATTATTTTTATTTGATAATATTGTAAGGGTTGCATCAGAAAAGAAATGTCTATCTGCTGTAGGTGTACCAACTTTACCAATATCAGTATTACCACCATCACCAGCTCCAGGCAAATTTGAACCACTTCTACGAAAATCTACAAATTGTTGCTTACTTTTAGGAAATCCAATACCAATCATCCAATTGTGAATTTGTTGATAATTTTGTAATTCTTCATCCACAATAAAACTAACAATTAAATTACCAAAAGTAAGTTGGTCACCTAAAATTGGTATTGATTTAAATGGTGTGGGAATAACTAATTCACCTAAAGTTATTTCTGGTATGTTTGCAGCAGTAGTGAAAAACTCAACTTTAGGAAGTTGATGTATATTAAATTTAAACTGTGTTGGACTAGAATAATCCAATACTGTTGGTTGTCTACTAAGTGGCGAAGTCTCTGTTGTCATACTTCTATTTATAAAGAAAAAAAGAGGGGAATAAATCCCCTCTTTAAGTTTGTTATAGTTAGTTGGTTATCCCAACTTTTATTATTACATAAGGTTAGCGACTTTAACTTTTCTGTAATACTTGTTGGTAGCAGAACTGATGGAGATTGCTCCGTCAGCACCAGCTGCAACTGTTCCTGTATGGAATGGGTTGGCAGCGATACCATATCGAGTTTTGAAACCGATTTTTGGTTGGAAAGTATTTTCACCAACCGCACGAACCATTTGTAGTGGAACGTATGGACAGTAGAACATACCAGCGTCATAAGGTGATGTACCTTTGTATCCAACAACGTAGTACTGAGCAGCAGCAACGTTAGCTGAATATGGGTCAACATACACTTTGTAACGACCATTCATAACACCAGCGAAAGTAGTTGAAGTGTCATCTACATTCAAGTTGTTATTTAGAGCAGGAGTGTAATCTAAAACACCAGCCATCTGAAGTGCAGATGCAACATCAGCTGAACATAGTATCATGTTACCTTTTCCTCTACGAGTTTGCTGACCGATTGCGTTAGCATCTCTTTCGATTTGGAACATTAGACCTTTGAATTTTTCAACTGACCAACGACCATTTGAGTCTGTGTCAAGGTCAAAAATACCAGCATTAGTAGTATTTGCCTGTGCACCTTTAACAGCTGAAACGTAGATGTTTCTAACAACTTCACGATTGATTTCAGCAAGAATTTCTGTTGACAAGATGTTTGCCAATTCTGTTTCTGCGTCCAATCCATGAATAGCTTTAAGGTCTTGAGCAAGTTCCATTGTGTACTCAGCTTTAAGAGCTCTAGTAACAGCAGTAACTGTGTGCTTTTCGATTGAGAAAGCCATTTCAGCGAATGCATTAGTAGTAGTATCTCCTAGTGCTTCACCTTCTGCTGCTGTCATACCAGTTGCAGTTGTATATGCACCTGCAGGACTGTCATTGAGAACAGATGGATTAGTTCCTGTGATGTCTCCACCACCTGTATCTGAACCAGCATCTTGGTTAGATAACATTGTTGGTTCATCAGCAAGAGCTTCTGCACCGTCCATAGATGCTGCACGTGCGCGCATTGCAAAGATAAGACCAGTTGGCCCTGTCATTGGCTGAACACCGCAAATGTCGTATGCAATTAGGTTTGGCATGGAACGTCTTACCAATGAGATAAGAATCGGATCCCAGCTATCTAGAGAGGCATTACCACCAAATGAAGAGTTGGTAGGTGCTGCTTCTGTCATAAATTGTCTATCTTCTTTGATAGCCTTTTCTTGATTTTCAAGAATGATTGTAGTGACGGCCCGCTTGTAGCTATCCTTGATCTCTGGAAGATCAGGATGTGCAAGGACTGGCTGCCACTTTTCTTGTAGATGTTCTGTCTGAAACATTTGTTTCTCCTTTTATTTTCTACTATTTATAAAATTTAGTTATTTTGCACTATTAACAGTTCGACCAATTGCAGTCATATAGGCTGACATTGAATCATTACTGCTAACGTCCTGTGCGGTGCCAGTGTCTACATCATCAATAGTTTCACTCACTACTGGTGCATTCTTAGGAAAATAGCTTTCCTTCAAAGTTCCCAACTTCTCACGATAAGACTCTTCATCAGAATAATCTACATCTTCGATTAGTGACTTAAACTTCTCAATTTCTGTATCGGCTAAATCTGAAGTTACTTCAGAAACAACCTGTTCCTTAACTAGACCTGCATTGGATTTTTTCATTTGAACACTTTGTTCAATTGCTTC
>VTLG01007363.1_pt1 | contig 11153 bp, 5 predicted proteins | sample 4694571 | NCBI WGS metagenome assembly VTLG01 (sample SAMN12604809, study PRJNA352737) | marine metagenome | biome: ENVO:00000447; feature: ENVO:00000209|ENVO:00000569|ENVO:01000036; material: ENVO:00002151; isolation source: viral sequences binned using virsorter ... | reverse complement strand
CCGTCTTCTACGTTAATCATTGTACGTAGATTAGCTGGTGTGATTTCTTCTACAACACCTGCACCAGATGAATCTCTACCTAGTATTCTATCAGTTGCTGATACATTCTGTATCTTAGCATATGTAACAGCATCATTAGCAATATGCTGCTCATCGATGCTACCATCTATATAATGTTCAGAATCAAGAGAATCATTAGCTATATTATCACCATCTACACAATCTCCAGATAGATGCACATGGTCGATACTACCATCAGTATAGTGCTCTGAATCAATGGCGTCATCGGCTATATGAGAACCAGTTATATTATCACCAGCTAATAGTGATTTAATTTCTGCTGAAGTTTGATCATCCTTAGCTCCAGTATCTATACCATTTAGTTTGGTATGATCAGCATCTGTGAAAGTATTTGAATCAGTTGCTGCTTCTACAGCATCTCTGATTTGATTAGCTGTTATAGCACCTGTATTACCAGCTACACTTAATACAAGATCAGTAGGAGTCTTTAAAAGTGTAAAGTCATTCATATTGCCAGCTGTGCCAGCATTCCTTACATATGACTTATTTTCATCAGCTCTTACAACTACATCACCTTCTTGTGTTGTTAAAGCTAATTGTGCAGCTTGGTTGGCTGCTTCGTGTACACTTGTTATAGCTAAAGCAGTAACGGAAAATTCATTACCACTTAATTGTAGTCCATTACCAGCTGTATATGCTGTACTAGCTATAGTAACTGTATCACCAGCAGCATTTGTGGTAATTGTTACATTAGATCCAGCTGCAATAGTTAAATCATCTTTATAACTATCAGCTACGACATCTGATTGACCTGATACCTTAATTGTTTTGAACCCATCTGAACCCCAAATTGATTCGGAAAAGGCTCCATCATGGATATCTAGGACTTCAGGATAAGTCGGAGGGTCTGTCCGAGTTTCGTGAGACATAATTTCATTAATTTATTATGGGGCTAGGTGGGTTAAATTGCTAATTCTATTAAGAATATATCACTTCTTTGGCTTCCTGGTTGAGCTTTAGCGTCGTTTCCGCCTCCTTTCATTTGCATTTTATAAGTATAAGTACCAGCGGAACCAGGTGTATCTAAGTGAATTAGAGTATGGAAATCTTGTTCATTATTAGCACTACTAGAAGCATCGTGATTCATTGAACGATGAAGTAATTCGGTACTACCTTTAAATAATTTCATTTCAAAAGCAAACCCACCATCAGAGTCAACTATTTTATATGCTTGTTGCACAATAACTAGTACCTTATGACTTCCAGTAGTTGTAATATTAGCAGTTAAACCTGAGTCAGTCATGGTGTTATCCATATCAACTTCTGTAGTTGTAGAAGCCTGTATCACTTGTTTTACCAATCCAATATTCGCTGCTAAACTAGCCCAACTGTTGTCTCCCCTTAGGTAGGTACTTGAACTTGCAGTACCAGAAGCTGATAATTCAGCAGTACCTACAGCATCATCTGCTAGATGTTCATTATCGATACTAGCTGCAGCATAATGCTGACTATTAACTTGATCATTACCTATAGCAGTACTATCAACTGACCCAGGAGCATAATGCGCAGCATTTATTGAATCATTTGCATAGTGTTCTGAATTGATTGCATTATTTTGGATATTATCACCATCTATACAGTCATTTTTCAGATGCACATGTTCAATACTATCATCAACATAATGAGAAGTACCAACACTATTATCAGCTAAGGCATTACCATCTACTACATTATCATTAAGTGTAACATTAGTAGAACTGTGTATATAAATATCACCTTTATCACCAGTATCAAACTCTACTGTACCTGTATCATCTCCAGTTAATCCTCTTTCTTCCATTGCATATAATAACTGCCTATTATTATCATTTAGAGATCCAGCAGTAAGAGAGGAACCAGCATAATGTACATGTCTTGGTGAAGTTATTTTAGTTGATCTACGTATTCTAACAGTAGAATTATTCGCAGGAGCACTACCAAAAACAACTTGCATGTTGCTTATACTATAATCTGTACCTAGTACTTTAGTGGCATAACTACCGCCACTAGGTTTAACAGCAACGTTAATGTCTTCCTGTTCTAAATAAGGGAAGGTTATATCAAAAGTAGTTGTAGATCCGTTACCTGTATATGTTTTATCTAATGCCATAATTATTTATACATATTAAGGGTTTCTTGTAATCCAGCATCTTGATATACTTGATCTAAATCACCTGTTTTTTGATTAAATTTAGATCTCATAAGTTCATACTCTCTATTTCTAATAGCAGATCTCATTGGATCATCTAATGAGTTTTCAGCGTATTTTTTAGCTTGGTTATAGGCTACCTTAAGTCGGCTGAAAATATTAGCATATTGAGTAATATCCAATACTTCAGAAGTAATTAAACCTCGTCTTTGAGCACGTATAATATCAACAAATCCTTTATAGACCGTACCATCAGGTGCTGTATATTTAAGTTTATTAGCATCTTTCATTATTTTATTTATCGATTCTTTCCAGATACCTTGCTCACCCATTTTACTATTAATGGCTGTGATTTCAAAATTATCTAATTGTGCTCCTTTTTGACTCATCCTCATTGAAGGAGAACTATTGAATTCAATATCAATCAAGAATTGACTTTCTTTACTTGGTTTAGAATGTACTTTAACAGGTCCAACATTTGCCATTCTCCAGAACCAATTAGTTTCGTTACCTACTTCTTTACCATCTACAGGGTCAACCATTCTTGGTAATGCACGAGATGGGTCAGCACCATCTAACCAAGCATTTCTATTCCGTAGTAAGTCATCTAATTCACCACGTAATTGACGTAATCCAGGATATAATAATTTACCTATTTCATTCCTTAGGCCACCTAAAGGCATTAAATTATTACCAAAACTAGTAGCAAATCTTTGAGCCGCTGCACTATTACCTTGTAACACATCATGTAAAGGTTCTAGTTGAGATAAAATGGATCTATTAGTCAACGCTGAAGATAAGAGAAATGTTAGTTTTTGATACATATCTTCCTGCATAGCTGTTGTTAAACTATCAGCATTGTCAACAACATCAAGAGTTAAGGCTAACCAATCTCCTACAGGCCCCATCCATTCATAACTGCCTACTTTATCAGTTCCAGGTATTTGACAGGTTTTAGCTTTCCAACCTTGCCTGATTCTTGATCTTTGTACAGCTTTATTATAATGCCCAGTTCCAGTACATCTATCATTAATACCAGCAAATCCTGCTGCAGTAACTAGTAAGCTACTTATAGCAGCTTTCCCTTTTACTTCATTTCGTATCCTTTCAAAAGTATCTAACATAAATTCATCGATTGGCCTTCCTTTGCTTTTTAAGAAGTCAACAATCTCATCATTTGTAAAATCATCTAGTTGTTTATTACCTAATGGACCCCATAATTTCCAATGATCTGCAGAGAATACACCTGCAGGGCTCCATTTACCAAAGGTATCAATAACGTTTGCTGTAGTTCTAGGGAATACAATGAATGCTCTAGCAGCTGGGAACCGTTTAATAAACTGATTCATACCATCTACAACAGGTGAATCAGCATTCAAAGCTATTTCTCTAGTGATATTATCTACTGCATCATTAGATATCATACCATTGTTATCAAATGCTTTATTATAAATATCATTTGATATAGCTTTTATATTTTTATCAGTAAGTTCTTCTCCTGCTTGAACTAATTTATTAATAGCAGTATATTTAGCTTCTGTATTAGATACAACAGACTTAGCAAATCCATCAAAGGCGGTCATAGAATTACTACCAAATCTAAGTGTAGGATCCATAGCTAATGCTTCTAAATCTTCAAATACATTTAGCAGCATATTAGCGCCTTCTTCACCATTCTCAGAAGCAGCATCTGCATAAGCTCTTAAAGTTTCTAATCCTTTTTCAGTCTTAATAGCAACATCACTACGCATCACATAACTAACTTCTTTAGGATTGTTAGAAGCTTTTCTAAAGACCAATCTCATGTGATCGAATGCTTTAGATAGAGTATCATCTAATGCAAAATGAGCTATCATAGCTTTATTAGCAGCAGCTAAATCACCTCTAGCTACAGCACCAGTTACAGTAGCAGCACCTCTACCTAATAAACCTGTTAAGTTACCTGCACCAGCTCTTAAAGGTGTACCAATTGCTGATAACCATGAGTTATATATGGTACCCCACCAAGCTGTATTAACAATAGAAGGTACTTCAGGGTTTCTATCAATAATAGCTTTCTTAAATACACCTAAATTATTACCTGCCCACTGATGTAATTTATGCATAGTATCTACATTACCATCAGTAAACTCATTAGCAAGTAGGAAAGGTTTTAAGAATTCAGGGTTTTCTCTAGCTACGTCCTTTAAAGTTTTAGACCAAGCTTTAGCATTTGGAATAATTTCAGTTATTTTGCTTTCACTATTACCTAATATTGTTTCAGCAGCAACTGTCATTATTCTTTGATCACCTGTATCAACAGCTTTTTGCCAAGTATTCATATGAGAGAGCATAGAATTAGCTTCAAAATTAGCTAAACCTTTTTCTACCATAAGTACTTCTAAACGATCTGCCATTAGCTCTACAGTTCTCAATACAGAAGCACCGTCTTCCATTAATCTAGCACCTTCAGCAAAGTCAGCTACCTGACCAGCTTCAGATGTAACAAGGTAACCTCTAGCTTTATGGACATCAAGATCTAACATTTGATTCTTTAACGCCTTAACAGCTTGATTAATACCTTTTTGTCCTGCTATTCTAACTGGTGAACCTTCTATTGATCTTTTAAACTCATCTAGAATTCCAATAATATCATCTTTATCTACTCGTGGGTGTAGTAGAGTTGCAGCTAAAGTTCTACCAGCCTCATCTATAAGCTTCTGAGAGACCTTTGTTCCTGATCTAAGGGTCTTACTAATAGGACCAACTTCCTTGAGCTGCTGTGCTACCTGACTAACGAGTGTGCGGTTTGTCAGATTCTCTAGTTCTATACCTTCTTTCCTTGCAGCTTCACTTACAATGTTACCTAATCTACCCCATCCTGATTCAATATTAAATTGAATTTGAGCAGCATCAGCCATCATTCCTGGTAAACCATCATCATCTACAGTACGTACCAGTTTCTCACCTACATCAAACATAGGCCAATCTGGTGGTTCTTGTCCTCTACTTATATAGTATTCAGATAATTCTTGTAATGATTTCTCTTCACGAGCGAAATTTCTAAGTGCAGTATCTTCTATAGCTTCATCAGAATATTTAATATTAGTAAATTCATCTTGAGTTAATTCTTTTAATTTCTTTGTACTAATTTTATTATCTGAAGCTGGTACAAATTTAGCAGTCCTGCTCATACTTCTACCAGCTTTAGTTAGGTACATAGCACCTTCAATTATACTACCTAATAATCCAAAGATAGCACCTTCATTAACGTTTTTAGCACGTTTCTTTCCTGCTGAATCATCTGGGTTTGTAGCTATACCTTCTGGTATCCATTGAAATAATTGAGGCCAGGTTTGTTTTAATGTACCAAATAAATTATCATCTTCTTGATTTTGTTGTGCTACATAGTCTACAAAACCAGCAGTACCTATATCAGCACCAATCTTAGAAAAAGCTTCAAATGATTTAGTATTCCCTAATTTCTGTAACCAAGGTGCAGCTGTTCCTGTAGCATGTATTTTAGTACCAGCCTTCAGTAACATCCCTCTTAAACCTAAAGAAGGTATAATTAGTCCTGATACGTTACGTAAAGCTTGATAAACATCACTTTCATATTTGGGTAATTTAGGCAATCCTTCTCCAGGTATAACACCTTCAGGATCAGCTAACCAATTGAGAGTATCAATAACGGTGTCAGCTATACCAACCATTGGTGCTGCGCTCTGATACGCATTACGTGCTGTACCTTCTACTGTATCTTGTAAAAACCCACCAACTCCAGGTCTTTGTGCAGGTTGTCCAGCAGCAATTCTGTCTTCATAAACTTGTCGCATACCACGGATACCTTCCGTTGGTTGCTGCTCTTGTGTTGGTTGTGGTGGTTGTATTTGGCCTCCCGTAGGAGGCTGCTGTACTTGACCAGGTTGAGGTGGAGAAGCATCCGTAGGTACTTCGGTTGTTGGTTGTACAGTACTCCCTTCCAATTCTTGTATTGCAGCTTCTAAAGTTTCTGTTGAATAATTGGAAAGATCTAATTCATCCATAATTAATTAGTTGGTACTTGTTTTCTTTTATTAAGTTCAGCTACAATCATAGCAAGTATCTCATCATCAGATTTGTTAGGATACTTATCTTTATAATTTAATTTTAGCTCCTCTAAAGCATAATTCTGTGGTAGATTAGACATACTTGATTCTCTTCGGATAGTATCTAGCTGATCATCAGATGGGAACCCTGCTGGTATATTTGATGTAGAATCAAGGGTAACTTCAGTTCGATTAGAAGAAGGTGTAGCTTGTCGGAATCTCTCCCAATTTTTTTTCGTAAAACGTTTCGGATCTAGACCTACAATAGTTTGTAAATATTGATCACCAGTCTTTTGTACAGCTTCAACTAAATTCTTCTCAACCTTAAGACCAGCATCTAATTTTTTAAGTCTCCCCTTTATATCATAGTTTTTAACAAGTTCTTTAAGTTCTGGATTTGTCTCTGCATCCTTTAACAATAAGTGACCTTGTCTTGAAAGTAAAAGTCTTTCACCAATATTTCTTAAAGATGCTGAATAATAACTGGCTTCTGCTGTTGATGTAAAACCATCCTTAGTATTACCAGATGTACCAGCTATAAAACTATCTACACTTAGTAAACCAGGAGTATTTGATATTTGATTCACATAAGTCTGGCCTGGCTTACCAGCTGATCGATTATTAACTGTTTGCTTAATAAAATGAAAGTTATTATCCCATCTTATTATGTTATTTAAAGTTGGTTTTTCTCCTAGTGCTTTATTCACATTAAAATCACTAACAGCTAAGGACTTATAATAATTTGTTCGATGTCCAAATTGATCTTTAGACCATATACCTGCACCGTCATCATCTATATTTTTATAGTACCCATTAGCTTCTTTTATTCGTTCAATTTCAGTAGTAACTTTTCTTCCAATATCAAAATCAGTTTCGCCATTTGGGGCATTAAGATATTTTTGATAAAGAATTTCTTCTAGTTGTGTTATCTCTGCTGCCAACCGATCTGATCTCTTATCACCTGTTGATTCATTCCGCAAAACATCTCTATTACTATTTAGATTAAGTCCTAATTTATTAGTTCTTAATCTATCTTTATAAGTTGGGAATTGATTAATAGCTTGTGACCGTTTAGTTTTTTCTATTATACCGTTTATTCTTTTATTTAGATCTCCATTAGCAATTTTTGAAAAATTTGATATGTTCCTCTCTGACATAAATGATCCAGAACTTAACGCATGGTCCACTCTTTTTGTTTCGGCTGTTAATCCTTTCCCTGTTAATGATCCCCAATTAAGGCTTTGTAATGCCTTATAATATTTATTATCTGTAGAGCCATTGGACCTGATCCAATCAAATGAATATTGTTGTACATCTTCTAAGGTACATAAACCTTGCTGACATCTATCAAGGCCTTTTATTAAATTCTGTTGTGCTACTGCCTCACGTTGTGCAACAGCTTCTGCTGAACCACTTTCCCAATGCTGCACTGCTGTATTATATATTTTCTTTCCTTCTTCATCTGAGAAGAAAAGTTCTTGTATAGTTGTTTCTTTATCATCATGTCCTGTAATTCGACGTGACATGAATTCTGGTAAGTTCAGCTTACGTGAACGGAATGCAGCATTAAGAGTTGGAGCTAAATTTAGTAGGGCTTGTTTTTGTGGAGTTAATCCATTACTTAATTTACCATTCTCTAATTTTGTTACTAACTGATCTTCTGGTAAAATTTTTAAAGGTGCTAAACCATCGCTTTTTCTGGTTGCATTTAGCTGATCAAGTTTCTTTTTATTTGTTTCTGCTAACTCTGAGTTAATTAGATCTATACCATCCTCGGTTAATTTCTGTGAAAATCTTAAAGCTCCACTACTATTTACATCTGAGTTAGCATCAGTACTATTAAATGCGCTCATCTGTTCTACGAACTTCAGTGTATTTTCACTAAGTCTAACCCCTTTGCTAGTTGTTTTATTCCTACCGTTAGCTGTACTAGATAATCTATTTAAACCTTTATATAAAACTTTACTTAATTGTCCATCGCTAAATTCAAATGGATCTAATTTATTAAGCATCCATGCTTTATATTGCTGGCTTTTATTATCTGACTTTAAGTACTCTTGGTAATCACCAGCTTCTGTTAATTCAGAATGGAATTGATCTTGTGTTAGAGTGTCAAGAAGTCTTAAACCTTGGTACTCTCTAGCCCATACAATCTCTGATGGACTCAGTTTAAGGTACTTCTCCCTAATTTCTTGAGGTAAGCCAGCAGTTAATTCTCTTAACCTAGTTTCGTCTTTCCATAAACGTTTAAAATCCCCATCATATTCGTCACTAGCTGTTTTAAAAATATTTTGTTCTATCAAATCGTAGTCTACATCTGATTTGCTACGATCCATAGCTTCCCAATTCTGCCAGAATTTACCCTTTTCTTTTACTTCTGTTTTCTTAGCCTGCTTATCTAAAACCTTTTTTAATTTTAAACCAGCTAACCCAGCTTTTGAAAGTTTGTCAATTAATGGAACAAGTCCCTGTTCTTTTGCAATTTGAACACGTCTTTGTTCGTTAGCTGCATCCTGAGCTAGACGTTTCTCACGTCCTGGTTTATCGTACTTCTCATACCACTCCCATAATTTAGAATGATAATCAGTAGGATCTTGATCCCCTAGTAAACTAGTGACGTATTGTTGTTGGTATTGTTGTTTCATAGTTACCCTCCTAATTTCTGAGTTAAAGCGCCTAATGCTGCTGTGTTATCACTAATTGCACCAGCTTGACCTAAAGTTCCAAATCCACTGGCAATACCAGCAACGCTGCTAGCAATACTAAGTGCGTCCATGAACGCAGCTTGACCAACATTCTGTAATACAGGACGTGGTGGTGCAAGTTCAGGAGTTCTGATAATATTATTCTGTGCAAACATTTGCATCTGTTGTGCTCTTGTAGCAGCTGCTTTCTCAGCACCTTTTCTAGTTAACTGACGTCTGGCTTTAGTTAATTGGTAGGCAGTACGACTTCGAGCTGCGAAAAATGCTCCAAGATCTGATGATGCTATTCTTCGAGCAGATCGACCAGTTTGACCTGATGCCGCCATTTTAGCACCTTCACCTCGTTGTAACAATTCTTTCCAATTAGCTTCATCCTGTTGATAGGCTTGACCAATTAAGTCACCATATTTTTCTTGTAAATCTCCGTAAAAATTCTGTAACCCAACATTAGTGGAATCAATGCTCTGTTCATAGTGCATTCTTTCAACACTCATTATCCCAAGCGTTGTCATCCAGTTGCGTTCTCGTACTGCGAGTTTGTATTTATAATCTCGCATTGCAGCTTTATTAGCTGCTCTAGCTCCTGCTCCTAAGCACACGGCAAAATTCCATAAAGGGCAATTGGTTAGGACCGTTCTTTACTTCTCGTAAGAAACGGAATCCTAGAAATCTGAGTAATTTTAAGTGGACAATGTTTCGTTTATCAACGATATTCCATAACAAAGGTTCTGTTCTACTCTCAACATAACGCTTTGCTTCTCTTGCAAAAGTAACAGGGTAGTCATGGATTGCTGGTGTGCAGATCATCCATATAATGCCACCTTTATCTACTCCAGCCATACCGGCAGTCTTGCCGTTAGGCACCTCAAACCACACGGAGTCGCCTCTCAAGGCACTCTCAACTAGATGTGTCATGGGATCTAAACCCCAACCTGAAACGATCTCTCTGTGGTCATCTGGACGTAAATTAGAGGCCACCTCTCTGGCAGCCTCCACTGTAATTGGGTGAATGTATTTAGACACGTTTGTAATAACCGTCTGTGTAATCACCTTCCCATGTTAATGAATACAAGGTAGAGGGTGATGGGTGTGTTGATTTAAGTTTTAAATCTAAATTTATATTCTTCTCATATATAGGTATAGTTACCTTCTTATCAGCTTCAAATGATATAGTATTAGTTAGATAAGCATCAGCAGCAAGAGCTTCAAATGTTTCTGTATAAGTATCTTTACCAGTCTTTTTAACTTCAACATCATAGACACCTAGAGGTCCAAAACTGAATTTCAATCTATGTAAAACTAATGTACTATGAATATCAGCTCTGTATGAACCTTCTGAAATTTGCGCCTGTCTATAGAAAGTAGGGAAAGCAACTTCCATATCAAATAAATAACCAAAGATTATATTATTTGTAGGTGTTTGTTCTGAAGTTATAGCAACATTAACTGGTGTAGATACAGAACCACTGGCTGAGTTAGTTACAGTTAATTTATAAGGATTATCATCAGAATCATTTAAAACAGAAGTGACTGTATGAGTTCCATCAGTAATGTCACTTGCAAAATCACAAACTATTACATCTCCTACTTTAAATGGGTGTTTAGTTCTGTTGGTATCAGCAGCAATCCAAGTAGTAAAATCAATAGTAACAGTGTCTCCGTCTCTTGTAGCTTTGGCACCATCATTTATTCCTATATCTTCTGCTATCTTATATTTTGTAATATCACCAGTTACTTTAACTTTTGTTACTCCAGAATCTGTGACTGTTGTTATCTCTTCTGCTGCTGCATAGAAACCTTGCAAACCTTTAAGGTCATCATCAGCTACAATCATAATCCCAGATAAAGGATTAATAACTACATTATTTGAAGGAATTGTACCGACATGTGTACTTGTTATAGTGAATTTATTAGTAGCAGGAACAGTTAATACAGTATAAATACCATCTGTAAGACTTTGAACTGGATCTAATGTAGGTACTGTAAATGTTAAATTAACTCTCTGACCAACTGTATATTCATGTGCAGTACTGCTGGTTACAGTAACTGTATTACCAACTCTAGTATAAGTACCAGTTAAGTGGTCACGGTTAAAACCAGGTGGTAAATTAAATGTAGTAAAACCAGGACTTGGACTAGCTGTATATTTTAAACGCTCTTCATAAAGTCTAA
>VTLG01017189.1_pt1 | contig 11155 bp, 11 predicted proteins | sample 4694571 | NCBI WGS metagenome assembly VTLG01 (sample SAMN12604809, study PRJNA352737) | marine metagenome | biome: ENVO:00000447; feature: ENVO:00000209|ENVO:00000569|ENVO:01000036; material: ENVO:00002151; isolation source: viral sequences binned using virsorter ... | reverse complement strand
GGTAGTCAAATTACTGGACCTGAGGAATTAGTAATTGACCCTGCTGCTGTTGGTGTTAATACAGGTAAGGTTAGAATTAAGGGTGACTTATACGTAGATGGTACATCATTTGTAGTTCATGAAGGTGATATAGAATTTGGTGATTTTGTTGTAGGTATAGCATCAACTGTTCCAACCAATGCATTATTAGATGGTGCAGGTATTGGTATTGGTTCAACAGGTATAAGGAAGTTTATAAGATATAATCATGCGTCAACATCATTACAATCTTCAATTGATTTTAGTGTACTTGATGCTGGAGCATTTAAAGCTGGTACAAATACTGTATTAAACAAGACAACTCTTGGTCCTACAGTTACTAAATCATCTTTAGAAACTCTTGGAACACTTCAAGATCTTGATGTAACTGGTATATCTACATTTGCTAGAATCATAGTTGGTAGTGCTGTAACTGCTAATAATACTGGTGTTTATGTAACTGGTGTTACTACTTCTACTAGTATGGTTGCATCTACCAGTTTAGTTGCTGGTAGTGCTAAGGTATCCGATTTAACATCTGGTCGTGTTGTTCTTGCTGGTACTAGTGGAGAGATAGAAGATTCTGCTAATTTAAAATTTACTGGATCTGATTTAATTGTAGGTACTGGTGTTACTGCAAATAATACTGGTGTTATTGTTAGTGGTGTTACAACTTCTATAAGTTTTGTTGGTCCTTTAACTGGTGATGTAACTGGTGATTTAACAGGTAATGCTGATACTGCTACTGATTTATCAATCAATGCTACACAAAGATTAGTAATACAAACTGGAAATAATGCTACTGATGTTTTAGCATCAGGTAGTGCTGGTCAAGTATTACAATCTGCTGGATCTGGTTCAGCACCAACTTGGGTTAATGCTGCTGCACAGGGTGCTATTGAAGGTATTACTATACAGGAAGAAGGATCTAATGTTGGTACTGCTAATAGCATTAGTATATTAAATTTTGTAGGTAATGCTGTATTAGCAGATGCTGCTGCTCTTGCTGGTATTGCTACTATAACAGTTACAGCAGAGGATCCAGTTGCTATGGCAATTGCATTGGGATAATGTTATATAAATACCATCAGTAGGTTGTTACGCCTTATAGAATAATAAAAAATGGCAAATACATTTAAATTAAAATCGAAAGCGAATGTGGGTGTGACCACGGTTGGAATTTATACTTCCCCTGCTGCTACCACTACAGTTGTTATTGGAATAACATGTGCTAATGTTTCTGGTGGAAGCATTAATGTAGGAATAGGAGTTTCAAGAGGAGCGAATGGAGATGATATTAGTTTATTAAAGAATGTTCCTATCCCACAAGGATCATCATTAGAAGTTATGTCAGGAAATAAGGTAGTAATACAAACAGCAGATACGGTAACAGCAAAGAGTGATGTTGCTAGTAGTCTTGATGTAGCATTAACGATAATGGAAATAACATAATACTATGACTATAATTAGACCCAATAGTATATCTGGCATTACCAGTGTAACTGCTAAGACTACTGATCAGTTGAAATTATTTGATGTTAATGGAGCTTGGTCTCATGTAAGAGCAGGTGTTATAACTGCAACTAAATTTGTTGGACCTTTTGATGGAACCACTGCTGATTTTAGTGGTGATGTAACTATAAGTGGTGATTTAGGTGTAGCAGGAACAGTAACTTATGAAGATGTAGCACGGGTAGATGCTACTGGTATTAGTACTTTTAGAGAAGGATTTTATGTTGGTCCTCTTACAGGAATTGCAGCGACTCATTATAAAGATGGTAGTATAAGATCAACAGGTATTATAACTGCGACTAATGTATCAGTTGCTCAGTCCGTGACTGCAACTACTTATTATGGATCTGGTGCAAACTTAACTGGTATTAGTGTTGATACAACAAAGATAGAAACTGGTAATACAAAAGTAGAAACGGTAGATACTGGTTCTGATGGTCATGTCAAAATAACAACAGAAGGAACAGAAAGAGTTCGCATCAACGCAACAGGCAATTTGGGTATAGGAACCGATAATCCCCAATGTCTTCTCGATCTTTCTAAAGATATTTCGAGTGGTGTAAATTACGTAGATATAAGAAACCATCACGCAAGTGGTGGTGCAGCATTACGTGTAAAAACTCAAGGAACATATGGATCACCAACTTATCAAGCTATTCTAGGTGCATCTGATGCTGGTGGAACAATAAGAGTTGGTGCTGTATCTAATCATCCGTTAATATTCTTAATTAATAATGCAGAAAAGGCTCAAATCACAACAGCTGGACATTTTATACCACCTTCATCTAATAGTCAAGATTTAGGTTCTGTTTCTAAGCGTTGGAGGGATTTATACACACAAGATTTACAACTTTCTAATAAATCAGTAGAGGGTGGTAATGATGTTGATGGAACTTGGGGTGACTATACTATTCAGGAGGGTGAAAATGATCTCTTCTTAATAAATAATCGTAATGGTAAAAAGTATAAGTTCAACTTGACGGAGGTAAACTAATGGCTATTAATTTTAGTGGCAATGGAGCTCAAACTAAGGCATGTAGAACTTATAATCGTGGAGAAGGTTCTAAGGCTTGGGCAGCAGTAAGTTCTACAACGTCAAGTAATAGTAAAACTGATTGTGGTGTATCTTGTACAGTTACTCCATCAGCAGCTGCTAGTAGATTTCAGGTTAATGTTTATATGCCATATAGGGTTCAGCATAGTACATCTTGGTCTAGAATGGCTGCACTTCAACTTTTCTTTAATCATTCAGGTATTTCAGAAACTCAAATTATCTGGGGAGAAAGAGATGGTCACGGTGTTTATCAGGTAGGATCTGAAGGTGGAACAACACGAGGAATCTATGCTCTTTGTATGGTTCATCATCCAAATACTACCAATGAAGTTACATATAGTATGAAACAAACTAGTGTTAATGGTTCCACTATTGTAACTACTGCAGTTTCTAATGATACTGTTAGATCACGTATATCAGTTATAGAGTTAGATTAATTATGAAATACGAACTTCCAGATGTATTACCAATACTTAGACCAGGAGCAGAGTGGGAAGCCCGTGCTACTAGGGAAGATGGTTATCTTTATAGTAACTTAGTTTGGCTTGATAATGAAACATCAAAACCAACAGAAATAGAAATTAATAATAAAATTGCAGATATGGATGATGCTGAACCTGGAAGACAGTTACGTGAAGCAAGAGATATACTTCTTACAGAATGTGATTGGGTTGTAGTAAAGGCACAAGAAACAGGAACTGAGATTCCTAAGGAATGGAAAGAATATAGACAAGCATTAAGAGATCTTCCTTATACTGCTAATCCAAAGTTGGATGATAGTTATTATTTGGATCCAACGTCTTTTACTATGCCGACAAAACCTTCTCTTGATTAAATAAATAACTAAAAAGTATAATGGCAAGTAATCTTAGAGTTGATAATATTTTACCATCATCAGGAACTAGTCTTGGTATAGGTACTGCTAGTGGTACGATTAATTTTTTAGGTAACTCTAATATAACTACTAGTGGTGATGTAACTATAGGTGGTAATCTTGGTGTAGGTGGAACAGTAACTTATGAGGATGTAGCCAGAGTAGACGCTACTGGATTAAGTACATTTAGAGAAGGATTTGGTGTAGGACCATTAACTGGTATAGCATTAACAGCATATAAAGATGGTAGTGTAAGAACATCAGGTATTATAACTGCAGCAAGTTTTACTGGAACCGTTGCTTCTTCCAATTTAAGTGGTGCATTACCTGCACTTGATGGTTCTGCACTAACTGGTCTTAATCCTTTTACTGGTAATGTAGGAGTTCAAACTGGCAATATTACTAGAACTGATCTTGTAGGTGCTGGTAGTTCTTTTGTTGGAATGTATATTGGTGATGGATTCCTAGCATTTAATAAGAATTTAAATAAATCAAGTGGTTATTATATTACAACTGATATTAATGCACTTAATGCTGGTCCAGTTACTCTTGGATCTACCATGACTCTTGATGGTACTTGGGTAATCGTATAAGGAGGAACTATGGCAATTACATTTCATCCAGACGGAAGAGTTACAGGAAGTGGTGCTAGTAATTTTGGTGCATCTGGTCAGGTTTTACAATCGATAACAAAAATGGGAACCGATTGTTATAATATGACAAACACATCTTGGGGTACCGAACTGAATACAGGATTCCGTGTTACACTACCAACTGTTAGATCAGGAAATACTAAAATATTAATTCTTTTTTCTACAAAGATGAGACACGCTAGTCATGCTGTTAATATAACAAAACAATATAGACCTGCTTTTTCGACTAATGGTGGGAGCAGTTTCACAAATCTAAATGCTCATTCTGTTTATATAGCTTCTCATACTGCTGATGAGCATGTACCATTCTCTGCCACAAATGCAATTAATATGGGTGGTGAAGGTGCAGCATTTTCAGATGGAGTTATTTTTACACCATTGGCAAAAACAAATAATGCATCATATGGTTTTCAGCTTGGTGGTTGTGCATTAGGTGCAACAACAACATTTACTGTTATGGAAATTGCAGTTTAACTTATAAATACAAGAAAAAAATATGGCATCTGAATTAAGAGTAGATAGAATATTACCAACTACTGGTATTCCAGCTAATGGAGGTGGTGGTATTATTCAAATTATTGGACCAGTTAGGTTTAGCAATACTAATGCTGTTAACATAAACCATAATAGTGGTGGTGCAGTTGGACCTAGCCATTTGAGTGCTTTTGATATATCAATTACTCCTAAATTTAACACTAGTAAGATTTTATATTGGGGTCAATTTTCAAGTGTTGGCAGTGCTAATGGTAATGCTACTATGTTTATTGAATCGGAATTGTATAGGCATATAGCTGGTGGATCTGCAACAGATACTGGTTCTTCATGTGGTACATATGTTGCAAATAATACATATGGTGCTCATATGATTCTTCATTTAGATGACCCACAGACTACTAGTGCTATAACATATAAGATATATGGAAGGGGTAGTGGTGCAACTGGTGGTCAGTATGCTTGGCAAAGAACTAATGGTACTAGTACTATTATAGTAGCGGAGGTAACAGCATAATGTCAGAATTAAGAACTAATCGAATTGTTCCAAGAAATGGACTTCCTGCTGGTGCTGCTGGTGGTATTATTCAAATCGTATCAGCAACATCATCTACACAAGCAACTTCCCAATCTACTAGTTGGTCCACTACAGGGTTAGAGGCAACTATTACTCCTACAAGATCTGATAGTAAAATTTTAATACAGGTTTCTGGACCAATGACAGGTTTTGCTGGTGGTTCTGGTGATCAACGTGGTGGTTTAAAAATTTATAGAGGTGGTTCTGGTGGTAGTTCTGTAGAATCTTCAGCTAATGGATTATCATGTCAGTATGGGCAGAGTTCTCAATATAGTGATGTACACATACTTTGGTTGGATTCTCCTTCTACTACTTCCGCTACTACGTACACTGTAATGATGTCAAGAAGGAATGGTGATACTACTTATTCATTCATAAGGGATGGTAATCAAACAGGTTCTCTTATTTTGATGGAAGTTTCGGGATAAATAACTAAATAACTAAAAAGCATATACAATGTCTAGAATTAGAGCAAATTCGATTACCAATAAAAATGCCAATGGTGCTCCAGATTTTCCTAATGGATTGACTGTTACTGGTGTTGTAACTGCAACAGTATCAAGTTCAACACTTGGTTCTCTTACTGTATCGGGTGATGCAACTATTGGTGGTAATTTAGGTGTTGCAGGAACTGTTACTTATGAGGATGTTGCTAGAGTAGATGCTACTGGTATTAGTACTTTTAGAGAAGGTTTTAAACTTGGTCCTCTTGCTGGTATAGCACTTACTGCATATAAAGACGGAAGTATAAGAACAAGTGGAATTGTAACAGCAGCAAGTTTTGTTGGTGATGGATCGGGATTGACTAATGCTGGTCCAAGTTTGTCGAATGGTGTTGATAATAGAGTCATAACTGCTACTAGTGCCACCGCAATAACTGGAGAATCAAACGTTCATATTAATGGTGGTCATCTAATTGTAGGACATACTGCATCAACAACCACATCTAATGGAGAGGGACCATTTGTACAGGTCAAATCAACAGATAGTAGAGGTGGTATAAGTTTAATAAGACATAGTGCTAACGCTGCTGGTGGTGGTGTTTACATTGGTAAATCTAGAAATGCAACAATTGGATCAAATACTGTAGTTCAGTCTGGTGATGAGTTAGGAAGAATTACATTTAGTGGTGATGATGGAACTGATATTAATACTGAAGCTGCAAAAATAGTTGCTTCTGTAGATGGAACGCCAGGTTCCAATGATATGCCTGGTCGTCTTATGTTCTATACTACTGCTGATGGTGCAGCAAGTCCAACAGAAAGAATTCGTATCGGAAGTGCTGGTCAAATTGGTATTGGTGGTGCTAACTTTGGTACTGCTGGTCAAGTATTAAAATCTGGTGGTGCTAGTGCTGCTGTTTCTTGGGGTGCTGCTGGTGGTATAACACATATAGATCATTGGCATAAAGGTTCTAACCAGGATGGTACAACTTTTAACCCTGTAACAGGTTGGAACCGTACAACTAATGCAAAATATGGAAACTTGAATTCTCAGATGACTGAAGCTAGTGGTATCTTTACTTTCCCAGCTACAGGATTATGGTTTGTCAGTTTTCAGGGATGGTACTATGCAGATGCAAGAGCAACTAGATGGTTCCAAACTAGAATACATGCTACTCAAGATAATGGGAGTAATTGGGAGCAATGTAGTGATGCAAGTAATGCTCTGAGTGGAGGAACTAGTGCTAATGCTTATAATAGTACTTTTAGTTTCTTTATATTTGATGTTACTAATGTATCAAACTGTAAGGTAAAGTTTACTATTGATTCTCAAAATACAGTCCAAATAATGGGTGGAAAGAACTTTGTTAGTTCTAGATTCATTAGAGTAGGTGATACTTAAGGAGGGTAATCTATAATGGGAATTCAGATTAACGGAACCAATGATACCATTACAACTAATGATGGTTCTATTGTAGTTAATGCTAGTACTGATATAACAGGGTCTCTTACTGGGACTACTGGTACTTTTAGTGGTGATGTTGGTGTTGCTGGTACACTAACTAGTGAAGATAAAACTAATATAGATTCTGTTGGATTAATAACTGCAAGAACTGGAATTAAAGTTGGACCTATTACAGGTGTAGCAGCAACTCACTATGCAGATGGAAGTATAAGAACAACAGGTATAATAACAGCAACTAAATTTGTTGGTGATATTGAAGGAGGTACGACAGGTTCTACTGGTACCTTTACTAGGGTTGTAGTAGGTAGTTCGTCAACTATTACTTCTGGTGGTATTGATCTTGGATCTGCTGGAATTGTTACTGCAATGAAGTATTATGGTGATGGTTCTTCTTTAACAGGAATTGATGCTAGTACTCTTAAGCAAGGAAATAATGTAAAAGCAGCAGCTAATCATTCTGGTATTATAGTAACGGGTGTTTGTACTGCTACTAAGTTTCAAGGTGATGGATCATTATTAACAAATTTACCTCTGAATACCATAGAACAAAATATTGCTCAACTTGGTTTTTATAGGGCATCTGATCATTCAAAAGTAAAATATAATTTAGTAGATCAAGTTATTGATACCTATCAAGATACTTCAGGTATTGATGCTGGAGCTAGTACTAGTGAAATGCATACAAGTGGTTATTATTATGGTGGATCTAGTGCGGTAACAGATTTTGTTATTACCGAAGGTGGTAGTGCAGCAGGAACTAAAACTTCTACTGGTGGATATACTTATTATGAGATGACTCATACTTATGGTGGTAATGGTTTAAATGGTGGATCTGGTGAATCAACCAGTACATATAGTGTTGTAGTTCCATCTTCTGGAACTATTGAAGTTCTACTTGTAGGTGGTGGTGGTTCTGGAAGAAGTACTCATGGTGGTTGGAATGGATCTGGTAATGGTCCTGCTGGTAATGGTGGTGCTCGATATCATAATTCTAGTCTTTCTGTAACAGCTCAAACTTATACGATTGTAGTTGGTGGTGGAGGACATGGATGGACTTCAACTAACCCTGGTCTTCCTAGTACTGGATTTGGACAGTCAGCTGCTGGTGGAACAAATGCTACCAATACTTACTATCAGGGTGGTAATGGTGCAGATGGTGGACAGTATACAAACTTCTCACAATTTGGTGACCAAACATCTGGAGGAGGATGGTTCGGAGGTCAAGGTGGATCAGGTAGACCAAGTGGAGGAAATGGATATGTAGGTGGAAAAGGTGGTGGTGCTCAAGGTGGTGGTGACCAGAGCAACAACGCTGGTAATGGAGTACACGGTACAGGTGGTGGATCAGGTGGATCTAGAGGACCATTTGCTACTGGATCTGGTGGTCATGGTATAGCTCTTATTCGACATGCTGATAATGCTTTTACTTCTATAACTGAAGGTGCTAATATGTCTTTACAATCTATAGCATTTACTGCTTCTGCTCAAGCAACAACAGCTGATTTGATTCTTAATATTGAAAATGCTGCTGGTACTGCAACGATTAATACTGATATTAAAGGATATGTTTCAAGAGATAATGGTTCAAACTGGACTCAAGGAACATTTGTAGATGAGGGAGAATGGGGAACTAATAGTAGAATTTTAGCTTTTCATAATTTAGATATTTCTGGACAGCCATCTGGAACAAGTATGAAATATAAGATTACTACTCATAATCAGAGTGGAAGTAAAAAAACTAGAATACATGCTACTTCTTTAGCGTGGGCATAAATATAGAAAAGGCATAATATAAATGGCATATATTGGTAAACAACCCGCTACTGGTGAGAATAATAGTTTTAAGATATTAGATGATATTTCATCTTATGTTTTTACTTTTAATCCTCAATCTTCTACTCTTGATACCTCTGCCAATACCATATCTCATAATGATCATAGATTTGTACAAGGACAGAGAGTAACATATACTAATGGTGGTGGATCTGATATTGGTGGATTGTCAAATAATACAGCTTATTATGTCATTAAGAATGATAAGAATAGTATAAAACTTGCTAGTAGTGCTTCTAATGCTGCTGCAGGAACTGCAATTAATTTATCGGGTAGGGGTGGAGGAACTGGTCATAAATTAACTCTTGCTTTTGACGGGACTAATACAAAGTTCTGTGCATCATATAGTGATGGTACAAAAGTGCAGATGACAAGATCTGCTCAGTTGACTTTGACTCTTAATGGAGTTCTCCAAAGACCTCATGATACAGCAACACCAGGTAATGGATATGGATATGATATAGGATCAGTTATTGTATTTGCATCTGCACCATCAGCATCTGATGTATTTTGGGGTAATATAGTAGCAAATAATTTTCCAACTTTTGATACAACAGATAATAAGGTTGATAATTTTACTGGTGATGGAAGTACAACGGCATTTACATTATCAAAAGCAGCAATTAATAATGAAAATCTATTAGTTACAATAGATGGTGTAGTACAATACCCATCAGATGGTCAGAATACAAGAGCATATAGTGTTACTGGTACTAATTCAGCAACAATAACATTTGCATCTGCACCTGCTAATGGTGCTATAATTCAAGTAAGACACATTGGTTTTGCTGGTGCGACTAGTAGTTCTGTTACTGGATTCTATGGAAGAACTGGTAATGCAACATTAGCATCTGGTGATACTCTTAGAGGTGATGGTGCTGCTGTAACTAATACTGTTGGTATTCAGTCTGCTGGAACTGCTATCGGTAATACACGGACACTTAATTTTATAGGTGCAGGAAATACAGTCACAGTTAATGGTAGTAAAATTGATATTAGTATTGCTGGTGGAGGTGGTGCAAGTACATGGACTACATCAATCACTGGTATTCAAACAGCATCTGCTATTGTTGGTGTTGGAACTACAAGTACTGATGATGCAGATCTTCAAGGAGTTGGTAATACTGCAAGAGGACTCTATATAAGTAATGGTATGATGATTACTGATAATGCATTAAATGGTAATCATTACATTGGAACTAACTTTAATGGTTTAATGGCAGGTCCAGTTACGGTTAATGGAGTTCTAAGTGTTGACGGCAATTATGTCGTAGTCTAATAAATACATAAAAAACCAGATGAGTATAGTTAACGTAAACAAAATTAGTCCAGTTGGTGGTATTTCTACTGTTACGGTTGCTGCTGGTGTTGTAAGTTGTACTGGACAAGCATCATTTGCTGGTAATATAGATGCTAATGGACAATTGGATGTTGCTGGTGATGTAACTCTTGCTGGTGATGTAACTCTTGGCACTATTACTGCTAAGTCTGGTATTGTAACTGCAACTTCATTTTCTGGTAATGGTGCTGCAATAACTAATGTCACCGCATCTAATATAACTGGTGCTTTACCTTCAATTGATGGGTCTTCATTAACAGGACTTCCTACAATAGCTGAAATTAATAAGTTGAATGCTAATGTTGCTATACTTGGATTTAAAATTGCCGTTAATGGAAGTCTTGCTAAGTATAGTTTAGTAGATCAAGTTGTAGATGAGTTTGTTAATAATACTGGTATAGATACTACTACATCAACAAATGAACAGTTGATCAGTGGATATTATGTTGGAATTGCTGCTGGATCCAATTATCCAACAGGTGGAACTGTAACAACACATGGAAGTTATAGAGTACATAGTTTTACAAATACAGGAACTACTAATTTTGTAGTTAATACTTCAGGTACAGTTGATATATTAATCGTCGCTGGTGGTGGCGGTGGTGGTTGTGGTAAAAATGGTGGTGGTGGAGGTGCTGGTGGTATGCTCCAATTATCATCTCAATCTGTAACTATGCAGACTTATACTGTTACTGTTGGTGCAGGTGGTGCTGCTGGTTCTGCTAACTCTGCTAATAATACTTTTGCTCCTAGTGGAGGAAATTCTTCTGTTTCTGGTGGATTTACTGTAGCAGTTGGAGGTGGTGGTGGAGCCAACGATGGTAGAGCTAATAGTAATCAAAGTCCTGGTGGTGGTTCAGCAGGTGGATATGGAGTAGGTGGTAGTTCTGGATCG